>WNGQ01000208.1_pt1 | contig 85386 bp, 77 predicted proteins | sample 5407661 | NCBI WGS metagenome assembly WNGQ01 (sample SAMN13153382, study PRJNA577476) | soil metagenome | isolation source: 60 cm soil or saprolite under Garry oak tree replicate 2 | place: USA:California | collected 2016-06-15
CCTCAAACGCCTTGGCGAGACGTTCCGCGACGTTCAGCTCGAGCGCGGAGTAATAGGAGATCGTCCCCTCCTTGCGAGCAGCTGCGATCAGCCCCGGCGTGACTTCCGCCGCTGGCGGCGGCGCGGCCTTCACTGGCTCGGCAAACAGCGCGCCGAAGGTGAGCGCAGTCGAGGCCTTGAGCACGTCACGCTTCGACCACATGCGACTTCGCATGACATTTCCTCCCGCAGACACACGCCCTTATTGAATTGGTGCGTTGGTGGTGGAACGAACTATAGCGGATCCTGCCGCGTTGGCCGAGACGTTTTCCCTGTGTTCTATCGGTCGGACACCACGGCTCCGCGAACAGTCCGGCTGGCATCGCGATCCGCATGACTCTGGTCGACGAGATCGGCCGCCGGAAGGTCCGGCCGGATTGCGCGTCAGCGGCCTGAACGAATGGCGTTGCTTGGCGTCGGCCGATCGGTGATATGTTGACCAAAGAGGCTGCCGATCAGTTCGACTGCCGCGCGCGCGGTACACGGCGGATCAGCACCCCGACACCGAATTCGTCAATCGCGCGCATGTCGGCGATGCTGATGCCGCGGTCGCGCAGCATCGCTTTCTCGGCTCTATCGAGCGAGCGTATGCCGAAAAGCTCGAGCCTGTCGGGATTGATGGGCGCGCGCGGATCGTCGCCGAGCAGGCCGTCGAGCCCGTCCTCTCCGCACAAGAAGGCAGCTGACATGCCGTGCATGTTCGCCGACAAGGTCGTTGCCGGCGTATTGTAGTCCGCGTGCGCATCGAGCCACAAAATGAAGAGCTCCCGCCCGGCCTCCCGGCAGTGGCGCGCGATTCCGTTGACCGACCCCATCGACAGCGTGTGATCGCCGCCTAGAAAAATCGGAATCGAGCCCGATCGCGCCAGGTCATAGCTGCGCCGGCTGAGCGCGCGGACCCAGCGCTGGATTTCCCGATAATGCCTGGCGTTCTCGGGCGGAGGGTCCGCGAGAGCGGCCACATCGGCAATCCCGAGATCACCATGGTCCGTCACCTCCAGACCCAGCGCCGTCAGCACAGTCAGGAGTCCCGCGGTCCGAAGCGCCGCAGGCCCCATCAAGGTTCCGCGTTGCGATGCTCCGATTTCCACCGGAACTCCCTGCACGGCGATTCTCGTCGGATCGGTTTCAACAGCGTCGGTCACGGCATGTCCTTCGTGATGATAATTCCATCGCTCTCATTAGCAAAGATTCGCAAGCTTGATGACCGATCGCCGGCGTGACCTCAGAACAATTTCGGTCCGCGCTGATCCAGCTGGCGCTCCCGAGTCGACAGCGTCGCGGCGACGATCATGAGCGCGACGCCGGCAACGCTGACTGCAAGTTGCATGGCGAGGCTTGCGGAGAATTCGACCAGGATGGCGTGAGCGAGAAACGACAACAGTACCCCGAGGCAATACATCGACAGCGAATTTTCGCCGCAACGGATCATTGCCAATGTCCAGGGCTTGGTTGGGCCGTACCAGACCCTGGGCGTCAGGCGAGAAACCGCAACGGCGAGTGCAAGGAAATGCAAAAGCCGCACCGGCGCGAGGTGGCTTTTGTAGATCGGATATATGAGCCCCGATACCTCAGGGGGCACCAATTGCTCCAGCACCTTGAACTGCCAGCTGAGCGTGATGATCAGACTCGCTGCAAGATAGAGCAGCGCTACCACCAGCGCGGCACGCGACTGCACGATCGTCCGCAGGAGTCTGGCACCGTCGTAAGCATACCAGGCCCCGAATACGAACAGTATCTGCCACGCCACCGGGTTGAAGTACAGCTCGCCTGTGGGCCACGCCGGCAGGTGCCAGCTATACAATTGGACCATGAGGTAGAGCAAAACGGATACGGCGAGTGCGACCGCGGGATAACGGCGCAGAAGCCATAGCAACCCGGGAAAGCTCAGATGCAACAGCACAAAGGTCGGCAATACGTCCGTGTTGACGGGCGCATATTGCAGCGTGACGGCGTGAACAATGGCGGCACCGGTATCTCTGAAAAGAACGCCGGTGTTGGTTTCATCGAAATATCGATTGCCGCCACCGACGGCCCAGACCAAAGCGAAATAGAAGATGAGCAGAAGGAGGAAGGCTGCATAGATCTCCCAGCAGCGCCGAAGCGCGCGCGCCACGACCGTTGGCCAACCCTGCTCTCGCAGGGCACCACCATAAGCGAGCATGCAGGTGTAGCCTGATACGAACACAAAGACTTCGGTGGTGTCGCTGAAGCCATAGTTGCGCAGCGTCAGCCAGTAGAGCACGTTGTCAGGGATGTGGTCGATGAAGATGAACCAGAGCGCAAGTCCGCGACAGGCATCCAGCCGTAGGTCGCGGCGATCCGTGTGGACTTGGACGGTCTCGACCTCAGGCCCCGGCAAACGATCGGTCACGATTTCGACGAGCCCTCATCTCGCGAAAAATCCTCGCGCAGCGGTTATGTCGCATATTCGGATGCCGTTGTCTGCATGGCAGCCGGGACGAAGCTCCGGCCTGCGAAGCGATCCAGCGGCACTAGGCCGCCTGACCGGCTCCCGCCGCGTCCTCGGCAGGAGGCGCCGACACAAATCGGTCTTCGAAGTCCGCGACCGGCATCGGGCGGCCGAAGAAATAACCCTGCCCCTCCAAGCATCCCATGCTCAGGAGGAAATCGGCGGTTGCCCGATCTTCGATGCCTTCGGCGATCACCGAAAGCCCGAGCTGCTTGCTGAGCCCGACGGTCGAACCGACGATCGCGGCATCGTCGGAATCGACGAGTAGGTCGAGCACAAACGACCGGTCGATTTTGAGCCCGTCCAGCGGAAACGCCTTCAGATAGCTCAAGCTCGCATAGCCGGTGCCGAAATCGTCGAACACGATGCGAACGCCGAGTTTCCGGATCCGCGTGAACGTGTCCAGCACCATCTCTTCGTCCTGGAGCAGAATGTCTTCGGTCACTTCCAGCTCGAGCAATGACGGTGTGAGCCCGGTGGTAACCAGCATCGCTGCGATCGAGGCCGCAAGGTCGCCCGACTGCAGTTGCGACGGTGACAGGTTGATGCCGACCCTGACGCTGTGCCCGGCGAGTTCCCACGTCCTGGCCTGCCTGCAAGCCGTTTCGAGCACCCACGCTGCGATCCGCTCGGAAATTGAAGACGTGTTGACGACAGGCATGAATTCCCCGGGCGAGACGATTCCGCGCTCCGGGTGACGCCAACGGATCAGCGCTTCCACACCGATCAGCGAACCATCGACGAGGCGGACCTGCGGCTGATAAAACAACTCGAATTCGTTACGCTCGACGGCAAGCGCCAGCCCTGCTTCCAGCGTCAGCCGCGCCTCGAGGTCTTGCCTGATCGAACTCTCGAAGACGACATGAGTTCCTCTGCGGATGGCCTTGGCGCGATACAGTGCGAGATGGCCGTTGCTCAGCAGTTCCTCGGCGTTACGACCGCCCTCCGGATAGACCGCAACCCCGATCGAGACCTTGACCCGATGCTGACGTGTTCCGGCCAGAAGCGGCGTGTCGAATCCGTACACGATGCGGTCGGACAGCTCTGTAACCGATTCGGCAATACCGGCGCAGGGAACCGCAATCGCGAATTCGTCGCCGCTCAGGCGCGCAACGACGCCCGTTCCGCCTGTCTCTGTCCTTAGCCGTTCGGCCACGGCACGTAGCACCAGGTCGCCGCTGGCGTGGCCGAGAACGTCATTGATCCGGTTGAAGCCGTCGAGACCGATCACGAGCAGTGCGATCGCATCCTGCTGTCCTTCTGCCGCGGCAATCATGCCCGCAAGTTCGGACTGGAGCGTGTAGCGGTTGGCAAGCCCGGTGAGCGGATCGTGTTCCGCCAGATATTTGATGCGCTCGGCTTCGCGCTTTCGTACCGAGATGTCGCGCAGGACGGCGCCATACTGAAGACCGTCGGTGCCTTGCCAAGCCGAGAAACATGCCTCGAGGGGAAATACCTCTCCATTCCTGCGCAGCCCCTTGAATTCCAGAACCGAGCCGCCCGGCGACAACAATGCGGGATGCGCCGCATCACGGATTGAGAACGAAGGGCGAGAAGCTTCACCATCGAGGGCGCAAATCGTGTCGAACGGTCTGCCGATCATGTCCTCGCGTTCATAGCCGAAAATCGCTGCTGCTCCGGGATTCCAGACCGTAATCAGATGATCCCGGTCGGTGCACACCAATCCGTCTCCGATCGACATCGCGATGCGCTGGAAACGGCTTTCGGCGATGCGGCCCAATAGTCCACGGAAGTCGATTTCATCGAGCGCAAGGGCGGCGACGTAGACAATGATTGCCGTATGAAACAACGAGGTGTCGAGCATCAACGGAAACTTCGCCTGCAGCACGATCGCGGCGCACTCGAACGCGCCAGTCATTCCGATGAGCGCGACGACCCTTGTGCCCGCACCGAACCGACGCCATCCGAGCATCATGACCAGCGCAATGACGCATAGCCCCACGACCGTCACACCATCCGAGGTCCAGCGCAGGGCACGGTTCTGCAGGATCGATTCGGCCGCCAGCGCCTGAAGCACGGGACCTGCGACCACCCTTCCGTTCGGAATGCTGAAACGGTCGCCGAGTTCGAGAGCAGTGCCGCCAACAACGATCTTCTTGTCCCTGAGCCGCTCGAGCGTTGCGGGATTGCCGCGCAGCACGTCGACATACGACACCTTCGGAATAGAGGCAGGGCCGATGCCGAAGTCGATCAGGAACGGCGCAGCGTTCTGCTTATATTGGCCAGCCAATACCGCGCCCATCGATGGAAAGAACTCACCGTCAAGCCTTTCGCCGAACGGATAGCGTCGGACCAGGCCGTCCGGCTCTACGGTGACGTTCACCATCGCCGACCATGCCTGCCCGGCAAATTCCTTCAACGGGCGATTGATATGGACCGACGCAACATTGCCGGCATCGAGGCCCGGTTGCTTGAACGAAGGCAGAACCACGGACCCACCCGCGCTCTCCAGCGCATGGGCGAAATCCTGGTCCGATGCCGGATCGGACGGCGAACTGAAATCCACATCGAACAAAATGTCCCGCGCGCCTGCGGCGCCGAGCCGGCGAAGCAGATCGGCATGTAGCCGACGCGGCCAAGGCCAAACGCCGATGGCCTCGATGGACCGCGCATCGATCGCGACGACGACGATATCGCCGCTGGCCTGGCGCGCTTCCCACTTGAAGCGCAGATCGGCCAGCGCATTGCGCAACGCGCCATGCCAGCCGGACGCCAGAACGATCGCCAGGGCACTCGCCACAAGAACATGCGGTCGATAGTGCTTCACCTTGTCATCCCCCGCGCATCCCCTCCGCCGGCGCAATACGCCTTCCCCGCGTTCTCCGGGCTAGTGTTTGCCGTTGCCGTTTCCGTTTCCACTTCCGTTGCTGCTGTTGGCGCTACCGTTGTTACCGTTGTTGGCGTTCCCGTTACCGGCATGACTTCCGCTGTTCGCATTGCTCGCCCCGTTCCCGGTCGCGCTATTGCCGCTTCCGTTTCCGGAGGCGTTTGCGGACACCGGGTTGGCGGTCGCTGTTGCGATGCCGGCGGATGATGCAGCCGGGTTGGCGGACACGGCGCTGGCATTGGTATTGGTATTGGTATTGGATCCGTCGTTGGAGGTCGTCGTCGCATTCACGCCCGCTTGGGTGTCGCTCCATACCGTGCTTGCGCGTTTGACCGATCCGATCGCCTCGGAGCCGTGGGCGAGACCGTGGGTCGCATTGTGAACATTCAGCCTGACTTCGCCGAGCGCGGCCGATATGTGAACGACATTTCGTGTTGCAGGCCTATTGCCTGCCGCCCTTTGCCGCTCGAATGATTGGGCCGCCGATTTGATGCGGTTCTTATCCGCATTGCCGAGGGCGTGGATGAGTTTGCCGCCGCCTGCGTTGTGCGGGGCGGACAACCCGGATTTCGGCACCGGAATCCTCTCGATCGAGGCGGCGCGCGGCCGTCCGTGCTCGATCGGATTGAACGGGCCCGAACCGCTCAGGGAAAGGCCGGGTTTGCCGTGCGCAAACGCGGTCGCGGTCTGGCCCGGAACGACCTGCGCGATCTGGCCCGATTTGAAGTCGGCGACCTCGACCTGTCCCCTGCGCACCTGGACGCTGGTGCTGCCGGCATTCACGGTCACGGCGAACTGCGTGCCTTTGACAACGGCCGCAAGGTAAGGCGTTTCGACCTCGAAATGCTTGACGTTGCGCTTTTCTACATCCAGCAGGATCGAACCGGCCCGCTGCAGGATCGTCGTCGACAACCCCTCTTTCGCCTCGGCCGGCAGGCCGATCACCGTGTTCGGTGCAACCAGGATCGTTTCCTCACCTCGTACGAGCAGGACACGGCCGTTGTGCCCGGTCCGGATGGTATCGCCAGGTTTGAGGAGCTCTTGCTGTTCCAGCGACACCGGACGCGCGCCAGTCGTCGTGATCCAGATCTCGCCCGAGGACTTGCTGACCGACCAGGCGCCACCTTCAGCAGCGAGCGCGCTAGAAGCGATGCCCCAAACCAACGCCGCGATCATGGCGCGCGGCAAACCAATCATCCGGAACATCACGACCTCGGCGTTACGCAGCAGAAGTCGAGATGTAGAGAAAATGCTTCAAGATTGAATTAGCGGCAGGTGTCGGGGTTCGGCCGCAACCTTAACCCTTCATTGATCATAAAAATCTATGAGAAATCATGCGGCTAACATATCGACCGACACTTGCCTGGCTTCATCCGTTGAACTACGGGAACGCGCCCTCGCAAGGTGCGGCAACGCGGCATCTTGGTACCATCAAGGCCGCCGGCGCTGGCTTGATCCTGATGTTATCCATGCTGTTGTCGACTGCGGCCATCGCGCAGCAGGCCGCTCAGACAGGTTTCGATCCCAGGCAAACCGAAAAATATTTCGAGGATCTGCAGTCCAGGGAACGGGCGCAGCCTGCTCGCCCTGGGTTGCGGATGCCGGTTCTCCCTCGTCCCATGTCGACGGGCGACGCCAAACCGCTGTTCGTGCTTCGGGGGGTAACGATTACCGGCGCCCTCGCCATATCGCCGGACCAGCTCTCAGCGAGCTATCAGCCTTATCTCGGAAAGACGGTCTCGCAGGCCGACCTAGCAACCATCGCAGGTGCCATCAGCGATCGCTATCGCGCAGCCGGCTTCCACCTCAGCCGCGCCATCGTTCCGCCGCAGGATATCGAGGACGGTTGGATCCGCATCCAGCTGATTGAAGGCAGCATCACCGAAGTCGCCCTCAAGGGCGATGGCGCCGAGCAGTTCGGCATTCGGCCCCTGCTTGACTCCGTACTGGCCGAACATCCGTTGCGGCTAATGACGCTGGAAAGGCAGCTGCTCCTGATCAACGGCCGGCCGGGAGTTCGCGTCCTCGATACCGCACTGGAGGAGATCGGCGGACCGAGCGGACGTTTTCGGCTGATCGTCTATTTGAAGACCTGGCACATCTACACATCGTTCGGGATTGACAATCTGGGATCATCGTCGGTCGGCCCATGGCAGACCTATGCGACCGGCGCGTTCAATTCCTATGTCCTTCCCGGCGATACGCTGGCCCTAAATCTCTCGACCGTCGCCAACGACCCGCGCGAACTGGCCTTCAGCCGGCTGTCCTATGACGCTCCGGTTGGCCTCGACGGAGCACGGATCGGCGCTTCGGCTCTGTACAGCGAGGTGCGCCCCGGCGACGACAGGCGTCTCAGCAACGATACGACCAAGACGGAAGCCTTCGAGATCCGCGGCAGCATCGTTCCGCTGCAGTCGCAACGATCTTCGCTGACGCTCAGCGTCGCGGCAGGATTCAGCAACGTTTCCGAGCGCGATGTGTTCGGTCCGATCTATAATGATCATATCCGCACCATGAGCCTGACATCCGACTACCGGCTGCGGGACGGCTTCGGGGGCGAAAATTATTTCGCGACGAGCTATCGGCAGGGCCTGGACATCTTCGGCGCCTCGCATCTCGGCGACGATTTGTTGTCGCGTGACGGCGCGTCCGCCAACTTTTCCGTGCTCGACTTCTGGTTCACACGCTATCAGACCTTGTCCAACGCCTGGTCGGTGAAACTCGCGGCAGCGAGCCAGGTCGCTTCCGGACCGCTATTCACATCGCAGCAATTCTATCTCGGCGGCGCCGCTTTCGGACGCGGCTATGGCAGTGCGGAAATCAGCGGCGACAACGGCCTTGCGGGCTCGTTCGAACTGCGTTTCGATCAGAAGCTGAACTTTCACTACCTGACCGGCTATCAGTTCTACGGCTTCGTCGATGCCGGCGCGGTCTGGAACGACGGCTTCAACTTGAACGACGGTCTCGCCCTGACCTCGGCCGGCGGCGGGGTGCGCCTCTTCATGGGGGAAGATCTGCGGGCCGACATCGGCGTCGCGTTCCCCCTCAGCTATCGCGCCCCGGACAACGAACGGCGCAGCGCGCGGCTGCTGTTCTCATTGTCCAACGCGTTGAAGCTCTGTCCGGAACGCGGCCAGACACGGTGCTTCTAAGGCCTTGTCAGCGCCTGGCCGCGATCTGAAGGGATCGCACGCCGCCCAGGCTCATGCCGCAAACGAACTCATCCCGGGACTTGAGACAGATCAAAGCCCCCTGATTCCAGGTGAGCGATCATGAGGAATGGAAAATCTGACCCTTCGATGCAGCCAGACGGGATCGAACGTCCAGTTGCGGCTATCGGAATCTCCGCGTAGCGACCGCACGGACAAGATGCTGGGCGACGGGGAAACGCAAATGCCGTTCATCGCGAGACTCGTTCACCGCGTTGCTCGAGGGGCTCTGAAGCTTGTGAAGTCCATCGCCGCGCGGCTGGATCTTACCGACTTCCCGGGATCATGTTGCGGATAGTGGGACGGTGATCTTCCACCTCAGAGTTACTGGAAACTAGAAACGCGCTCAGCCGCAATCGGGAGTATTGGATGCGTGCCGCCATGAGAAACGTCAAGGTTCTGTTTGTTGCTACAGCCTGGCTCGCTGGATCGCACGCGATGGCGGCTGACGTCGATCACGGCGCCGATCTCGCCAAACGCTGGTGCGCCACTTGTCATGTGGTCGATGCCAGCCAAAAGCAGGCAAGCGCCGATGTCCCGCCGTTCGCCACGATCGCCCGCAAGTCGGATTTCACGCCCGAGAAGGTGGCCTTCTTCCTGCTGGATCCTCACCCCAAGATGCCAAGCTTTCCGCTGAGCCGCACCGAGGCGGCCGATATCGCGGCCTATATCGGCTCGCTGCGCAAGTAGCGGGGATTGGCCCCAACGCATACCCTCCGGCCGCCGCGTTCGACCGGGGTGGAGTGCTGCCACCTCTCGTAAAGATGGAAGGCAGACCCGCGTGTCGCCGCATGCGCTGCGCGCGCAGGTCAGTTCGAACGGCAAGCAAGAGCCCGCGAGTGTGGTGGTTCAGAAGTTCTCATCCTTGTTGTCGCAAGTCCGCGATGAGAATTCTGAACCAAAACCACACTAGAATCATAGGTTTCTAGTGTCCTTTCGAATCCGAAGTTCGCTAAGCGGCCGCTGCGAAAGGATGCGAACTTCGGATTCGGGACACTAGCTGCCTTTCCGAAATCATCAAACTACGAATGACCTTTCGTCAGATCCTTCGCGGCGGACATGACTTCGCCCGTGATATTCCTCATGTGTTCTCCGGCATGGGTGAACTGGCTTCTCAGGAACTCGGACTGAATGCGCATCGCCTCCTGAAGATCGGTCGCATGGACCAGCTTTCGCGCATGCTCGAACGCAGCCTTCATGTTCTGCTCGGTGAAGGACAGGGCCTGTTTGGAGATCTCAGCGCCCGCGCCCGGAACCGAAGTCATCGACTTGCTGGCCGCGTCGAAGAACATCCCGAAGGCTCTCTCCGCCTGATCGATGGTCTTTTCGGCCAATTCGCGCAGTTCAGCTGGCACTTCCAGTTTCGGTTCAATCATGATCGCCATCCTCCCGTAAACCACGGCTGGATACCACATCTCAGGCGCGGCGTCTCTGCGAGATCCGAACGATTCTTCGATTCGCGCGGCGCCCGCAGATCTCGCCGCGGCGAGATGAGGCGCACCCGATCAGGACGTTTCTCTCGCATCAGACGCGCAATTTGCGCCTGCTCCTTGGGCAACCGCTATCATTGACCATCTCAAGGGCAAGAGAGGTTCGAGGCTCAGCGCGAAAAACGTCTTCGGTACTCCGAGGGTGACACCCCGAGATGCCGCAGGAAGGCGCGCCGCATGCGCTCATCGTCGCCAAAGCCCGCGCGCTTTGCGACCTCAACGACACCTCCAACTTGGGTGCTCTCGAGCAGCAGCCGCGCAGTCTCGACGCGCAGCGCCTCGACCCCATTGGCCGGAGTCATTCCCGTCCGGCTCGCGTACGTGCGCGCGAACGTCCGTGGCGCCATTCCGGCCTTTTCCGCCAGCGCTTCGACCTTGAGATCGCTGGAGATATTTTCAATGATCCAGGCGTGAAGCGCGCTGAAACGCCCTTCTACGTCGGACGCCTGTGCGGCGAGCACGGTGGAAAACTGGCTTTGCCCGCCCGGACGCTTGAGAAACACCACCAGGCGCCGCGCGACGTCGAGGGCAATGGTATGGCCAAAATCCTCCTCGATCATTGCGAGCGCAAGGTCGATGCCGGCGCTCACGCCTGCGGACGACCACACCCGGCCGTCCTGAACAAAAATGGCGTCGGGCTCGACCCGGACCTTGGGAAAGCTGTCGCGCAATCTTGGACAATACCGCCAGTGCGTCGCCGCGCGTTTGCCATCCAGCGCGCCGGTCCATGCCAGTACGAACGCCCCCAGACACACGGAGGCAACCCGCCGCGCCTTCGCCTGCGTCCGCGTGATCCAGTTCATCAAGGCGGCATCCTGCCGTAGCGCCCATATGCCGGGGCCACCGGGGACCACGAGCGTATCGACCTGATCGGGACGAACGCTGGAGATCGGCACTGTATCGATCATGATTCCGACGTCGGTCGGTACCACCCCCCCGGAACGCGACAGGTAGGCGAGCGAATAGCCCGCGGCCGGCAAATCGATCTCCTTCAATTCCGCAAAAACCTGCGCCGGACCAGCGATATCGAGCAGGGTGACGCCGGGAAAAGCGACGATCGCGATCTGCCTCGCGGGGATGCTTTCCCGCAGGCCAGGGCGCCGGGACTTGGCAGAATTCGAGGGCATATTGTCCTTTAAGCCATTTCCCGCCCGGCTGTATAGCTCGGCCTGGGAAGCTGGAGTTGTGTCATGTTGCGGAATCCAGGTCGGCAATACGAACCGGTCGCCTCGCCCTGGCCCGATTACACCGTCTACAGTTTTCCCGATGCCTCCCGCATCGAGCGGTCCGATCGACAGCCGGTGATGGACGCGATGAATGACATCATCGCCGTCAACTGGAAGGCGACCGAACCGCACTGGACCGCCGCTTCGTCGCCCTTCGACAAGAAATACAGCCTCATTCTCGTCTATGACGGGGCCGGCCTTGCCGCCTTCTCCGTCTATCGCGTGCTGCGGGTCGCGGGCTCTCCCGCCATTTACCGCAGCGGCACCGAAGTGCTTCCAGCCCATCAGGGCCGCGGGCTGTACGGGTTTTTCACGACGGAAGTGCTGAAATGTTCGGGGGCCGTCGACGGCTCCGAAGGCAATATCCTCTACGGATGGCGGACGCGAAACCCGATCGTCTGGGCGGCCAATGCCAGGATCTGCGAGAAGGTGACGCCTTCATTGCTCGGCGATGAGCTGGACCCTGCGTTGCAAGCGGCCGGCGTCGAGATGTGCTCGTCGCTCTATCCGGGCAAGCCCCTCGAACTTCCCGACATGATCATGCGCGGCGCCTACGGCCACATCAAACATCACCGACAGGCCTATCGTGGCATGGCCTCGCAGGTCGATGCGGCGATATCGCGGATCATCCCGGACTCGGCCGACGCATTGTTCTCCGTCGGCTATGCGAGGGTGTGATGGCGACATCCGGACAGCAGACTGCTTTCTTTCCCCTCGCCCGATTTTTCGATCGAGCCTATTTCGCATGGACGACTGTGGCGGTGGCTTACGCCATCGCGTTCCTGCAGCGGGTGTCGCCGCAATCCGTCAGCCTGAGTTTCATGACCGATTTCAGCACCGACGCGGCCGGCGTCGCGATGTTGGCGTCGAGCTATTTCTGGGGCTACACCTTGATGCAAATTCCAGCCGGCCTCCTGGTCGACCGCTATGGCGTCAAGCGGGTCGTGCTGATCAGCATGGCAGCGTCCGCGTTCGGGAGCGCCGCCTTCGCCCTGGCGCCGAACCTGCTCGAGGTCTTCGCCGCGCGACTGATCGTGGCCTGCGGCGATGCGCTGGTGTTCACGGCTTTGCTGAAGCTGGTGGCGCAGAGCTTTTCGGACGAGCGCTTCGGCTTCATGTCCGGCATCTCGCAGGTGTCGGGCTATGTCGGAGGCGTCATGGCAACGACCCCACTCGCCGCCGCCGTGACCGGTTTCGGCTGGCGCGCCTGCTTCATCTTTATCGCGTGCATCGGGATTGCGAACCTCGCCGTTGCGTCGATCGTGCTCAGGCCCGACCCTGCTTCAAATAGCGAGCGGACGATGAAGAGCGTTCTCGCAAGCAGCTGGCGGGCGCTCGGGCAGAGCGCAAACTGGGGATGCGCGATGAGCTTCGCATCCCACTTCGCCGTCGTGACGACACTGTCGGGCGTTTGGGGAATCCCGATGTTGGCGCATGTCTTCAATATCTCCCCTTCCGCGGCCGGCGCCCCGCTGCTCGCCTTCATGGTCGGCAATGCGATCGGGTCAATCTTCCTTGGCCATGCAGCCGACCGGGTGGCGGCGGCACTCGACACGGCGCTGATCCGAATTTGTTTGCTGCGCATGCTCCTGATCGCGATGCTGCTACCTCCTTTCGCCCATGCGCTCGGCTTCCTGTACACGGGAATTGTGTTTGCCGCACTCGGACTGGTCGCCGGCGGCACCGTGCCGCTGGTGTTGAAGTGCACCAAGCGACTTTATACGGCCCAGTCGATCGGTGTCGGCGCGTCGGTCAACACGACGACGGCCGGAATATTCGCAGGTGCAGCCCAACCCGTCATCGCGCTCGCAATGGTTGCCGTCAGCCAGCCTTCGGAGAATGGCGCGCTGAACAATCCGGCCTCCGTGACCGATTTCGGTTACAGCGCCCTCATCGTAATCTTGCTGCTCATGTCATTGCCGGGGATCGCCGGTCCGCTGATGATGAGAGGCAAATTGATGGATCGCGGGTCGCTTTGAAAACGAAGGGGGTCGTATGTCGCGCTTGTTCTTGAGAAAAGGCGAAGTTGGTTCGAGCTTTGCCGTCAGCACCTGGCAACGCGTCCTGTTTGCGGAATTCGAAGCACAGATGAGCAGCGAGGCGAGGCCCTTTCCCTGCGTATTCGGTGTTGCCGGCTATCGACAGGATCAATTGCGCTATCTGTTTCTCGATCCCTTCGATGTCGAAATTCTTGGCGAACAGCTTGCGCTATTCGTATCCGAGTGCCGATCGCACGGTCCCAACACATCGCTGATAGTGTTTTCCCGACCACGTCCGGTACAGACGATCGATGCCTATTACCGGAAACTGTGGCTCACGCTTGATCAGCTAGCCGCTCTCGACAAGAGGCCGTGGCCGAGCGAGATACCCCAACAGATCGATCACCCGATGTGGGAGTTCTCGTTCGCAGGCGAGCCAATGTTCGTGGTCTGCAGCACGCCGGCACATGTGCTGCGGCAGAGCCGCCGCTCGAGCGCCTTCATGCTGACGTTCCAGCCCCGCTGGGTCTTCGAGAGGATTCTCGGCTCCGACAAGGCGGCCGAAGCCGCATTCGCCGAAGTCCGAAAGAGACTCCTTCCCTACGACGGTGCGAGCCCCTCGCCGCTGCTTGGACGCTACGGCAACCATGACGGTCGCGAGTACCAGCAATATTTCCTCTACGACGAAAACGATGTCGCGTCGCAGTGTCCGTTCGCTCGTCTCGCGCAGAACAGAGCCCCGAAAGTCGAAGATACGGAGCAGGCCGCATGACCACGATCATCCCTGGAACCAAGACCGAATTCTCGATTGATCCCGCAATCCTTGAACTGCTTCCAGCGCAAGGCTGCATTGAATTGCAGCGGGACGCCGCGGGAAAGGTGCATCATTTTCACACCCACCCGGTCGACGAGATTCTCGTCATCATCAGCGGGAGACTGAATTTCAAGTGGGACGACGGCGCCCGCATCTGCAGCGCTGGCGACACCATCCTGCTACCCGCGGGAACGCTTCATCAATCCGAGGCCCTCGAAGAAGGGGCGGTCTACGCAATCGCAACGCGGCCGGCGGCCACGATTGCGACTGGCAGCTAACGGCCGCGGATCAGGACAACGGGAGATCGAGCTCAAACGACGGGTCGTTCGCAAGAAGCTCGACCAGTTCAATGACCTCGAAACGCTGTCCGTCTTGAAGTTTCAAGAATGCCTTCACAAGCCGAAGGCATTCGACAGTTTCGCTCGATGGAGCTCCGAGCTTGTTGCGCAGCTCCGCCAAGAGTGTGGGATCCTTCATCTCGCACCTTCTGATAGGAAACGGTAAATGGCATTTCTCAGCAAACGTGAGGGCCTTGCCCGAAAGGTCGACACGGCAGCAATTGAAGCTGAAAGTCTCGGCCTGACGACGGCGACCTTGATACTTCGAATGGCACGCCTTGAAATCGACCGCGCCGAGCCCGACGGGGTTGAAAGTATGCCAAGGAACATCTCGCACAGCAAGCCGAACTGATCGTTCGGAAGCGGCCCACGCTGGCAGAATTTGAGCAAGGTGGCAGGATGCAGCCGCTGGTAGCATCAAAATCAGTCAATACTCGCCGTGATCGGGTCGAATATGGCTGAGGAAACTTGCTCCGTGCATGTCGCGTATCTAAAGGTGCGGCTTGAATAAGAGTGTGGATTGCCGGCGCCCCCCAGGCGCCGTGCATCTCCACCCCCCGCGACCTGCGGCTGTAAGGATTGAGATGAGGACGTATTATTTCGATATGAAGGACGGTTTACCCACGCGGGACAGGACCGGGCTCGAATTTGCGACGGCCGGCGGTGCAATTGAACACAGCAAGGAGCTTGCCCGGCGGCTCCGCCACGATCCGCGGATCACCGACCGTACGCTTTCGATTGTCGTGATCGATGAATCGGGGGCTGAAATTCACCGTGAGCCGGTACATCCGAATGCGACGCCGACGCCCACCAAGTTCCAGCGGTCAACGCGTTAGCCCGACTTCGCGGATTCGCGCTCGAAAACGCGGATTTTGAGATTTTTTTCTTGGCTAAGTAATTGATCTGTCAGGGACGGCGTCTTCAGTTTCAGCCGAAAACGGCTGTAGTGAAGACCTACCCGATTCCCAAGCGCGGCATGGTGCGGATAGATTCGCTGCATCATGTTTCTGCGACGCACCGAGCGAAAGAAGAACGGCAAGACGCACCACTACTGGAACGTTGTCGAGAACAAGCGTCTCGACGGCGGCCGAGTGGTGCAGCGGCATGTGCTGTATCTCGGCGAGATCAATTCCTCGCAAGCAGCGGCGTGGCGCAAGGCGATCGAAGTGTTCGACGAGGATGCGGGCCGCGCTCGGACGCTGGCGCTGTTCCCGGAGGATCGCTGCGAGACGGTGGCGGGCGATGCATCTGTCGTTCAGCTTCGCCTGTCCGAGATGCGACTTCATCGACCGCGGCAATGGGGTGCCTGCTGGTTGGCCGGGCAGCTATGGCAGGAGCTTCAGCTCGATCGGTTCTGGGCCGATCGCCTGCCGCCGAGTCGGAAGGGAACGCGATGGGATCAGGTTCTGCAAGTTCTGGCCAGCTACCGGCTGATCGCCCCAGGGAGCGAATGGCGGCTGCATCGGCAATGGTTCGGCAGCAGCGCTATGGCCGATCTGTTGGGTGCGGACTTCGGATTGGCGGAAGAGCACAAGCTGTACGCCTGCCACGATCTGCTGCTCGAGCATAAGGAAGCGCTGTTCTCGCATCTGATCGGGCGCTGGCGCGATTTGTTCAACGCCGACTTCGACGTGCTGCTGTACGATCTGACCAGCACCTACTTCGAGGTCAACGCCTCGGAGCTGCCGGAAGGCACCAAGCGCCGCCACGGCCACAGCCGCGACAAGCGGCCGGACTGCCCGCAAGTTGTGATCGCTCTGGTGGTCACGCCCGACGGCTTGCCGCTGGCTTACGAAGTGCTGCCCGGCAACACCGCCGACAGCAAGACGCTGCGGATGTTCCTTTCCAAGATCGAGCAGCAATATGGCAAGGCGCGGCGGGTCTGGGTGATGGATCGCGGCGTGCCGACCGAGGCCGTGCTGGCCGAGATGCGCAACAGCGATCCGCCGGTGCAGTATCTGGTGGGAACGCCAAAGGGGCGTCTGAACCGCCTGGAGAAGCACCTGCTGGGAAAACCCTGGCAGGAGGCGCGCGAGGGTGTGAAGGTCAAGCTGCTGGCCGAGGACGGCGAGCTCTACGTCTTCGCCGAGAGTGTCGACCGCGTCACAAAAGAGCGCGCGATGCGGCGGCGGCAATTGAAATGGCTGTGGAAGCGGCTTCGGCAAATCGCTGCGATGGACATCGCACGCGAAGAACTGCTGATGAAACTCGGCGGGGCGCGCTCCAAGGCGCCGGCCGCATGGCGCCTGGTCGATATCGAGATCGACAAGGAGCGCCCGAGCTTCAGCTTCACGCTCAACCGCAAGAAACTGAAAAAGACGCGACGACGCGAAGGTCGCTATCTGCTGCGCACCAATCTCAGCGACAACAATCCCGCCCTGCTGTGGCAATACTACACGCAGCTCGTCGCCGTCGAAGAGGCCTTCCGTAATCTCAAAGGCGACCTGTCAATCCGTCCGGTCTTCCATCAGGACGAGACGCGGATCGAATCCCACATCTTCATCGCCTTTCTGGCTTACTGCATGCAGATCACGCTGACCCGTCGCCTTTATGCCCTGGCGCCCGGGCTGACCGCGCGCAGCGCGCTCGACAAGTTCGCCGCCGTCCAGATGATCGATGTTCATCTGCCGACAACAGATGGGCGCGAGATCAGGCTCACCCGATATACCCACCCCGAACCCGAACTTCAGCTCTTGATCGACCAGCTGAAGCTCCACCTACCACCGCAGCCGCCACCCAGGATCACCACCGCCGCCGTCAATCAAGCCAGCCGCGCCGTAGTGAAGACCTTTTGACCTAACTCGCTGATTTATAACGACCGGGTGTCTTCAAAACCCGCCAATCCGCGAAGACGGGTTAGCCTTGCATTCTGCAACCGTGCATTCTGCGGTGCCCGTGACCCGGATTGGCGGGGAACCCTATTTCGACGCCACGTCCCGCGAAATCGTCGCGACCGCCTCCTGCACCGTCGACATGAACTGGGCCGGGAAAATGATCGTCGAGTTCTTCTCGACCGAGATCTCGGCCATGGTTTGCAGCGTACGAAGCTGCAGAGCCACCGGATGCTGCGCGATGATATCGGCAGCCTGGCCGAGCTTGACGGCGGCCTGATATTCACCTTCAGCGGCGACAATCTTGGCGCGGCGCTCGCGCTCGGCTTCGGCTTCTTTCGCCATCGCACGCTGCATGTTGTCGGGCAAAGTGATGTCCTTGATTTCGACCGCAGTGACCTGGGTGCCCCACGGTTCGGTGTGCTGGTCGATCACGTCCTTGATCTGGTCATTGATGCTGGCGGTATCCGACAGCAGCTGATCGAGGCTGAACCGTCCGACCACGTTCCGTACCGTGGTCTGGCTGATCTGATTGATTGCGTTGTAGACGTTTTCGATCGCGATCACCGCCTTCTCCGGATCGGTGACATGATAATAGGCGACCGCTGCGATATCGATCGACACATTGTCCCGCGTGATGATCTTCTGGGACGGAATCTGCATGGTCACGGTACGCAGCGACACCCGAACCATTTGCTGAATCGGAACGAAGATCAGCGTGAGGCCGGGTCCCCGCACGCCGGCGAAACGGCCGAGCAGGAATACGACCCCGCGCTCGTATTGCTTCAAGATGCGAAGCGAGGCGATGGCGTAAATCGCCGCGGCAAGCACAATCAAGGAGAGCAAGCCCATGGTTTCCTCCCGCGCCTCGGCGCGAACTTTCGTCCTGCCGACATTGTCCAGCTCTACGCCTCGGACTGCGGCTGCGCAACAGCCGGAAGACCGGCTGCCGGGTCGTTAGCAGTCATCGCATGATGCAGACGGACCAGGCATGCCCGCCTTGCTTTGGATGTTTCCTCGTCCCTACCAGAGCCCAGGACACAGGCGATAAGGCACCCTGCGCCGGTACTCCTCATATTCGGGGAGATGTCGCGCCAGGAATTTCTCCTCATCGGTGAGCCGCCAAATCAACACCGGCAACAGCGCGATCACGATCGACACAACCCACCACGAGCCGAGCGCGATCGGAATGCCCGACAGCATCACCAGGGCCGCCGCGTACATCGGATGCCTAACCCAGGCATAGGGGCCGGTCGAGATCACTCTCTGATCCGCGGCCAGTTCGATGGTCGCCGAGGTGAAACTGTTTTCCCGGAAAACGAAGAAAATGCCGAGCCAACCCGTCAGGAGAAGCAGGTTCCCCGCCAGGGCCACATAAGGCGACGGATGCGACCACCCGACACGGTGGTCGATGGCTGGAACAACGATCAGCCCGACAAAGCACAGCGATGCGATCGACATGACGACCTTCTGCACCGGCTCCTTTTCGGCGAAAGGGCCACCGCTCATCCGCCGCGCCAGAAGCGCCGGATCCTTCTTCATGAGATAGATAGTGATGGCGAACGACGGAACAAAGTACGCGGCAAGGAACAGCCACGCCTGCCAGTAGTGAAGCGTCCCCGCTGCGATGAACAGCAGCGACGCCATCACGACGAACAGGATTGCCAGTCCGGCGAACGCCTTCTTATCCAGGGAACTCATCGGGCGATAATAACATACCAACCTGAGGGGCCACACCCCGTACGCCGTTCGGCCCCGATCACTGCTGCTTTTCCCAGAACGACAGCAGGCCCTGAGACGCCGAGCCGCCAATCACGCAGGGGATACCGACCGCGACCTGTCCCAAGGCCGCCGCCGAGACGCAGCCGAGCGCAAGCGCACCGACGCCGACCTGGCCCCAGAAATCGAGATTGCGCCGCGCATCCGACCCCTTTGCCTTGAGTTCCTCGACGGCAGCGAGCGCGTCCTTGCGGACCGCGCCGAGCTGCACCGTATCGGCGGCCTCAACCACTTCGGCAAGCGGCGCCTTGATCGGCGCCGGCTGACGCGGCAGCTCGCTGCGGAGATACTCGCGCAGTTCCGCATCCCGTACCGCGTAGCTCGCCAGCGTATAGCGCGCCATGCTGCCGATCGTCAGCTTGTCCACGGTATCACGGCTCTTCGACCATGGGAGCATCTGCATGATGCGCTGGATGGGCAAGTGCGAACCGGTCGCGAAATAGTATCCCCACAAGGCGTCCAGCAAGTCCTGGCTGCCGGCGTAGGTAATCACGGTGCTGAGCTTTTTTTCATCCTTGGCGAAGGGATTTTGCGTGAAGGCGCCGCGCAGCTTGTCGAGCATGCCGGCTTTTTTCTCTTCCAGCGGAATGTCCATCAGCGTTGGCAGCGTTCCCGCAAGGTAGCCATCGATCATCACGCGCCGCGCCGGCATTTTCGAAGCGACCCTGCGCATCAAATTGCGCCAGTCCGGCAAGCCTGAATAGGCGATCGCGCGGACGATCACCCATTCATCCTCCGGCGGCACCGGAAAGAAGCTGTTGACGAGTTGCTCGGCCTTGGCAGGGTTCGAGCCGATCGCGCCGGCGATGAAGCCGAGATAGATACCGGCGTTCTCCGGCTCCTTGAAGGTTTGCGAGTGGAACAGCACCCGCACCGCCGCAGGCACGTGAGCGTAATCGGGTTTCGCGCGATAATTGTAGATCCATTGCTGGACCACGCCAAGCGAAGCTCGCGGATCGATCTCGGGGGCAACAGCGGCTCGCGCAAACTGAATGGGGATCAGCAGGGCTGCGGCGACGGCGACGTATCTCATAGGGTGCTCCACGAAGAAACATTCGCGAATGAGGCCAGTCGCGAACGAATTTCGAACCCGAAGCTCGACAAAAGTGGTCGCCACACAATGACACGAACTTCGGACCGGCAGTGCTAATTGCGATTTGAAGCAGCTATACGACGATTCTGCGAATCTGCCGAGCAGCATCGTGTCAAAACTGTGGTACCGCTGACCATTGGCCCCCAACTGACCCCAAGACCGACATTCTTTCGCCCCGCGCGAGCAATTCGATCCGCCTCCTCGATCAACAGGGACAGACAGGCGGACGTGACGATCGAACGACAGACGCCAGGCTATAGCGACGGGCTCAGGCATATCGCGGCCGCGCTGTTGGTCGCGGCTGGATTGCCGATGGCCGGACCTGCGCCTGCGATCGCTGCCACCCCGACCGAAACCATCGTCGTGGAAGGCAACCGACGTATCGATGCCGATACCGTTCGCTCGTATTTTCATGCCGCGCCCGACGGGCGGCTCGATGCCGCGGCCCTCGATGTTGCGCTGAAGGCGCTGGTTGCAACGGGCCTGTTCGAGAACATCACCTTTGACCGCAAGGACGGGCGCCTGCTGGTGCATGTGACAGAGGCGAAGGTCCTCGATCGCGTCGCCTTCGAAGGCAACAAGAAAATCAAGGATGGCGATCTCGAAAAGCTCGTCCAGTCCAAGGCCCGCGGCGGCTTGCAGCGCGCGACCGTGCAGGCCGACGTCGGCCGCATCATGGAAGCCTACCACCGCATCGGGCGCGATGATGTCGGCGTCGTGCCTGAAGTGATCGACCGCGGCAACGGCCGCACCGATCTCGTCTATACGATCACCGAGGGCAAGAAGACGACCGTGCGCAAGGTCCAGTTCGTCGGCAATCACGTGTTCGGCGAGCGGCAATTGAAGGCCGTGATCAAGACCTCCCAGACGTCGGTCTTGAGTTTCCTGACCGGCGGCGACGTTTACGACCCCGATCGCATCGACGAGGATCGCGAGCAGCTTCGTCTTTACTATCTCAATCATGGCTATGCCGATGTCAGCATCCGCCAGCCTGTCGCCGAATATGATCCGGCGAGCAAGAGCTTCACGCTGACCTTTCCGATCGACGAAGGCCCGCTCTATCATTTTGGCGACATCCGCATCTCAAGCGACGTTCCGGGAATTCAGCCTGAGAAACTCCAGCCATTGCTCGTGGTCCGCGGTGGCGCCATGTTCAGTGCCGGCGTGCTGGACAAATCGACAGAAGCGCTCGCCGTCGAACTGGCGAAGCTCGGCTACCCCTTCGCGCATGCGGAGCCCCGCATCACCCGCACTGCCGAAGCGCAGCGCATCGACGTTGCCTTCGTCATCGACGAGGGGCGGCGGACCTATGTCGAGCGCCTCGAGATCCATTGCAACAGCCGCACGCGCGACTATGTGATCCGGCGTGAATTCGATATCGGCGAAGGCGACGCCTACAACAAGACCCTGATTGACCGGGCCGAACGGCGCCTGAAGAACTTGAACTACTTCAAGACGGTCAAGATTACGACGAAGCCGGGCTCAACACCCGATCGTGTCGTCCTCGATGTCGAGGCGGTCGACCAGTCGACCGGCGATTTTAACGTTTCCGGCGGGTACTCGACGACCGACGGCATCCTGGGCGAGGTCAAGATCGGGGAGCGCAATTTCTACGGCACCGGGAATACGGTTCAGGCCGCCGTAAGCTACGGCCAATACGCCCGCAGCATCGACCTGTCGGCCTCCGAGCCATACTTTCTCGGCACCCGCGCCGCGGCAGGTGTAGAGCTTTTCGGCCGGCAGGCCTTTACCAGCCCGTATGCGTCCTATGGCAGCGATACCTATGGCGCGAATTTTGTGCTCGGTACGCCCATCACCGAACAGACCAGCGTGCAGTGGCGCTATTCGCTGTATGATCAGAACGTCACGCTCGGGCCCACCGCCACCGCTGCCACGGTGTCGCTGCCGATCCGGCAGGCCGCGGCGGCCGGACCGCAGCTCGTGTCCTCCGTCGGCGACACCGTCACCTACAACACGCTCGACAATCCGAAATCCCCGAGCGACGGCATCAATTCGCAGCTCCGGCAGGACCTCGCCGGTCTCGGCGGCGACGTGAAGTTCCTGCGGACGACCGAAGACGTGCGCTACTATCGCTCGCTCAACAGCGATCTGGTCGCCATGGTTCGCGCGCAAGGCGGATATATCACCGGATGGGGCGGTCAGCAGGTTCCACTCTTGAACAGCTTCTTTGGCGGCCCCACCATGGTACGCGGCTTTGCGGTCAACGGATTCGGCCCCCGCGACCTGACCGCTGGCAGCACGATGGATAACGTCGGCGGCAGCATGTATTGGGCGACGACGGCCGAGCTGCAGAGTGCGATCCCCGGCATCCCGCAGGAATATGGATTGAAGGCGTCGGCCTTCATCGATGCCGGGAGCGTGTTCCGCTACAACGGGCCAACCCAGGGCGCGCAGGTTGCCAATAGCAACGTCGTGCGCTCCTCGGTCGGCGCGGGTCTGACCTGGGCCTCGCCGTTCGGCGCACTCACCGTCGATTACGCCGTGCCGCTCTCGAAAGCAGCCTACGATGTGGTGCAGCCGCTTCGCTTCAGCGCCGGCGGGTTCTGAGGCGGCGGCGAATGTTTCTTCGCCGCCGTGCGCGATCCTGAATCCTGCTGTTCCGCCTTGATTTGCAGCCAGACGCCGGCACGTCAGGAGCGTGGCCTAATGTTTCTTTGATGGCGCTACAAGGCAGGCGAGGTCTCGGCAACGAAGAAGGCCTTCTTGCCGTCCTCGAGCCAATTCGGAAAATCCTGCCGTCGATTACGTGGAGGGTGATGGGCAAGAAGCTCTGCCCTATATCCGTCCCATGCCACTGCGGTCAGCGCTTTTCCGACGTAAACCCATAGACCAGCGCCAGCCGGTCGAGGCACTCGACAAAGCGGCGGGCGAAATAATCCTTCCAGCGCTGGCTGCACAAATCGCGCCGCTGCCCAACCTGCTCCATGGTCAAGCCCCGGACCAGAACGTCATGCACCAGCGCAGCGCCATCGGCGCCGAGTTCGCGCTCGGCCCGGTTCAGCCGCAGCACGGCCTTGCGCTGGCCCTCGGTGATTGGCTCGCGCGTCTGTGCGCCATCGACATATTCACGGCCGGGGTCGACGGCCTGCGGTCCGCGCTCCGCTTTCTCCCAATCGCTCTGGAAGGCGCGACCGGCCATATACTGCGCCTCGTCGATCTGGTGATGAGAATGCAGCCGCCCCAGCGGATCGTTGCGGATCGACCGCAGGGCCACGATCTTCTCGCCTGGCTCGAGCGCGAGGGGATCATCCACTTCGACCGGCGCGACCTCCGCATTGCGCGGCAGGTCGCGGGAACGGCGGTCATGCATCTTTGCCAGCCGATGCGACTTGTTGCGTTTGGCTCGTGCCATGTCCTCTCCTCTTCGAATTTGTAAGACCCCGATCCGCGGCACGCGGCACCGGTCGCGAGCCCCAGAATTCGCTAGGCGGCTTGCACCAGCCGCAGCATGACCGGGCCGACGGCGCGTTCCGCCGCGGTGCCGAGGCCGCGGGTCAGGTAAAAATGCGGCGTGCAATAGCTCGAGCCCGCACGGCGCGGATGGCCGCAAAAGGTAATCGGCTCGCCCTCCTTGTCGCCGCCATAGGGATAGCGGCAATCGCCCGGTCCGAGCTCGACGAACGAAAGCAGGCGCGGCGCGATCCCGACGCAGCGCAGCTTCGCCGGCGCGGGCGGTGTCGGCGCGGGCGGCGTCGGCACGTCGTCCGGAGGTCTCGATTCAACGCCGCGGCGCTCGCGTGGTTTTGCCCGGCCCGGTGCTTTCGCCTTCCGCGCCGGCTTCGGCCTCTTCTCCGGACGAACCGGCGCGACAAGGCCCATCCGATTTCCGCGGCCGATGGCGGCATTCCGCGTATAGGCGGTTCGGAACCGCGCGTTGATCGCGTCCGCAGCTTCGGAGTACGACATTCCACGCGCCAGATAGGCGCGCAGCGCGGCGCAATGCGCCGGCGGCCAGTTGCTCGATTGCATCACTTCTCAGCCTTTTCCACTCTCTATCAGCCGATTCTTAATTTCTGATATTCAGAAATAAAAGTCAAGCTTGATTTCCGGTAATCGGAATAGTAATAATTTCTGAGATTCGGAAAGGTGACGCCATGCTGAACACACCCATGATCGAGCGGGGACTGCAGAAACCGGGCAAGACCAAGGGTGGTCTGGCGCGGGCGATGGGAGTGCGCCCCGGCGCGGTCTCGGAGATCTTGTCGGGGCTGCGCCTGATCAAGGCCTCCGAAATCGCCCCGATCATGGACTATCTCGAGCTGAACAAGGTGCCGATCATGGGTCGGGTCGGCGCCGGCGCGGTGATCGAGCCGGATAACGAACAGGTGCCCCCGGAAGGCCTCGGCGAGGTCGAACTGCCCTTCCCGATTACGGAGGAAACCATTGCCTTCGAGGTTGCCGGCGATTCGATGCTCCCGAAGTATGAGACGGGAGACGTGATCGTCGTCTATCGCGACCAGCGTCATCCGCTGGCAAGCTTCTATGGCGAAGAGGCCGTCGTGCGCCTGAAGACGGGCGAGCGCTATCTGAAAACCATCGAGCGCGGCAAGTCGTCTTCGCTCGTCAACCTCACGAGTTTCAACGCCAAGCCGATCCACGGCGTGAAGCTGGAATGGATCGGCGAGATCTGCGTCACCCTGCCGAGGGGCCAGATCGAGCGACTGCGCGCCAGGGCCACGGCCCGCCTGCGCAAGGCGGCGAGGCCAGCCTGACGCCCAGGCGAGTTGAGCAGCCGGGCTGCGAAGCACGGACTGATTCGCGCGGACAGCCACTCAATTTTATGATTTTCAGAATTATTTCTTGACTTGTTTCTGATTTTCAGAAACAATGGCCTCGTTCGATGCGAAGGCCGGCATGCAGTATTTCGTCGTGATGATCGACTATGGACGGCGCGGCCGCGAGGCCGTCGTCGATCCCGAAATTACCCGGCGCGAGGTGGTCTCGCGTGTGGCAACCGGCGAATACAGCAACATCTGCTTCATCCACGAAATCGCCGATCGCGCGGTGGTGGATGTGACCGAGGACATCCTGGCCGAGGCCGCGCTGCCCGAAATCGCGACAAGCGAAGCCGATTTACGGGCCAATCGCTTCGATCATGCCTGGGACTTGCGGAAGCACGAGCCGGTCTAGCTCTAGCCAGCGCCCAAACGGGTGGGTACGCTCAGGACCTCGGCTGTGCATCAAGAAGCCTTTGAGAACCAGGTCAAAATATTGCAATCCAAGAATAAGCGATCAGCCGGTCACGGAATGCGACGCGCCAGATTCGGCCTGCGCCAACTCCTGCAGCATGCTCGCAAACGTCTTCGCGAAAGTATGGACGTCTCCCGGCCATCTCGCTGAAACGTAGTTGCGGTCGCGAACAACGAAGGCCGGCGTCTCGTCGTCCATGGAGTCGCGTACGAGGCCCGAGGTCTTGCGGCGATAGTGAGGGTCCGTCTTTGGAACATCACGAAAATCCTCCGGCCGCGCGAGCGCGCGGGTCACCTCCTGCTGCACCGACATGAAGCCCCTTGGCTGTCCGTCCCGCTCCAGATAGGTCCGGTAATAGTTGGGATCCCAGAACCGCGTGATGCGGGCAATCGACCACGCGCTGTTCTCGAATGCCCATGTCAACGCAGTGGTCTGGTATCCCCAGAGAACCGAGCGGCCGGTGCGTTTCGAGATAGTACGCGCCGCGAGCACCACGCCGTGGCAGATCGCTGCCACAGGTTTTTGCTCCTCGAAGAAATGCGCCACAAGGTCCTGCAGAATTTTGCTTTCGAGGTAATCGCGCATGCCCCGCGCACGATGCCCGCCGGGCAATAGCAGCGCATCATACGCCGCGGGGTCGACAGCGTCCCAGCGCTGCGGCGCAATGTAGTTCGGGTCGGTGATCATTCCGGCGTAGTCCTGCCGCGCGTCGCGATTGGCCCGCATCAGCAGTCCGATCAGCGGCAGCTTCCGCAACAGCGGAATCGCGCCCCAGGGATCGAGGCCCTGCCCCGTCAGCATCATGTCGTCGGCGAGTGCGGATTGTCCGTCGGGCGTTGCAAAGCCGACGACGTGTCCGGCGTTCACCAGCACCCGCCAGCTCACGCCCGCTTCGCTCGGATCGAAATCTCGCGCCGGCAACAGGACAAGAATGCGCGCCATGGTGTCTAATCTCAGACCAGGAGGACCGTCGATCCCGTCGTCTTGCGCGCCGCAAGATCGGCGTGGGCTTTGGCAGCATCCTTGAGCGGATAGGTCTGATGCACCTCGATCTTGACCGCGCCTGAGGCCACGACGTCGAAAAGCTCCTTGGCCATCGCGACAAGGCTCTCGCGTTTGGCCGCATAGGTATTGAGTGTGGGTCGGGTGACGTAGAGCGAGCCCTTCTGCGCGAGGAGCCCGAGGTTGAGCGGTTCGACGTTGCCGGAGGATTGGCCGAACAGCGCGGCGACGCCGAACGGAGCAAGGCAATCCAGCGATTTCATGAACGTGTCCTTGCCGACCGAATCGTAGACCACGGGTACTTTCTTGCCGCCCGTGATCTCGTCGACACGCTTTACGAAGTCCTCCCGCGTATAGACGATGGTGTGCGCGCAGCCATGGGCCTGCGCGAGCTTCGCCTTCTCGTCGTTGCCCACGGTGCCGATCACAGTGGCGCCGAGATGCTTCGCCCACTGACCGAGGATCAGGCCGACACCGCCGGCCGCGGCATGCAGCAGGATCGTGTCGCCGGCTTTGACGCGGTAGGTCTGGCGGATCAGATATTGCGTCGTCAGCCCCTTCAGCATCATGGCGGCCGCGGTCTTGTCGTCGATGCCATCGGGCAGTTTCAGGAGGCGATCGGCAGGAATCAGCCGCTCTTCGGCGTAGGCGCCGGCGGGCGCGCTGCCATAGGCTACACGATCGCCCGGTTTCAGATCGGTAACCCCGGCGCCAACCTCCTCGACGATGCCGGCCGCCTCGCCGCCAAGTCCGCTCGGCAACTGCAGGGGATAGAGGCCCGAGCGGTTGTAGATATCGACGAAGTTCAGTCCAACAGCGGTATGGCGGATGCGCGCTTCGGCTGGACCTGGTTTGCCGACACTCACGTCCTCCCAGACCAGGACGTCGGGGCCACCGGTTTTGTGAAAGCGGATGGCATGGGTCATAACAGAACTCCCTCGGATGAGATAACAACGACAACAACAGGACCGTCGCGGCGGATGGGCCCTGCAGAGCAGGAGGATGTAGCAGACTTCACGCGTCGATCGCATCCTTGATCTTCTTCCGCGTCAGCGGCAGATCGCGGAGACGTTTCCCCGTGGCGTTGGCAATGGCGTTGGCAATCGACGCCGCGGCCGGTCCCTGCCCGGTTTCCCCGCTGCCGAGGAAAGGCTGGCCGGGCCGATTGATCACATGCACGTTGATGCTGTCGGGAACCGCATTGAAGCGGAGAATCGGATAGGTCTGCCAGTCGATACTGGTGATCCTGGTGTCGTCGAAGGTCACGCTTTCATACAGTGTCCAGCTCATCGACTGCAGGATCGCACCTTCGATCTGGTTAATCAGCCCATCCGGATTGACCACCTGGCCGCTATCGACCGCCGCAACCGCGCGCACCAGGCGCGGGCGGCCGGTCTCATGGTTGACCTCGACCTCGCTGGCGACCGCGCAATAGGCCGCCAGATTCTTGTAGCGCGCGAACGCAAACCCGAAACCATGATTCTGCGGCGCCTCCTGCCCCTTCTGCCAGCCAAAGACCTGCGCCGCCTTTTCGATCACCTCGCGCCCACGCGAATCATCGAGATGTTTCAACCTGAATTCGATCGCGTCGGCGCCCGCGAGACTAGCGAGCTCGTCCATGAAACTCTCGATCGAAAACACGTTGTGATAGGCGCCGAGCGCCCGCATCGCCGAGACCCGCACAGGCATTGCCGGGATGAAATGATGCACCACCCTTGCGTTGGGGAAATTGTAGATCGGAATCGCGTTGCGATCGCCACCACCTTCCGGCAGCGGAATTGGTTTGGGCTCCGGCACGGCAAAGGGCTTGGCCATGTGCTGCGCCGCCAGCAGCGACCCGGCGCCGCCCGGCCGCATCGAGTGGGTATTGCTCCAAACTTCGAAATTCCAATCGGCGATGGCGCCATTGTCGTCGAGCGATGCCTTCAGTTTCGTCACCATCGCCGGCCCGAACGGCTCCCAGGCGTGCTCCTGCTCGCGCATCCACTGCACGCGCACGGGGACGCCAGGTAGCTCGCGCGCGATCAGGGCTGCGTCGGCCGCGGCATCGTCGGCGCCGTTATGGCCGTAACAGCCGGAGCCCTCGACATGGATGCAACGAACCTTCGCCGGGGGCAAGCGCAGCATTTCCGCGATGCCCTGGCGGTCGGGATAGACGCCCTGGGTATGGGTCCAGACCGTCATGGTATCATTGACGGTTTGGGCGATGGCGCAGGACGGGCCGATCGAGCCATGCGACTGATACGGCCGCGTGTAGGTGGCTTCCAAGGTCTTCTGGCCGGTGGCAACCGAAGCACCCCGCTGGAAGATCGTCTTGTCCTGCGACGGCAGGCTGGTGACGACGCGCGGCAGATCGTTCTGCTTCGGCAAGCCCGCGGTCTCTTGCCATCTCGCGGCGGCCGACAGCGCCGCCATGGCCTTGATCGCCTGGAATTCCTTCTTGGCGACCACCGCGAGGAAGTTGCCGCTACGCACCACTTTGACCACCCCCGGCAGTCCTTGGACCACCGCAATATCGCAGTCCGTCAATTGCGCGCCATAGCTCGGCGGCCGTACGACCCGGGCGTGTACCATGCCAGACAACCGCATGTCCTGGACATAGGCCGCGCCTCCCGTGACCTTGGCCGGTATGTCGACGCGCTGAAAAGGCTGCCCCATCACCGTGTATGTCGCGGGATCCTTCAGCTTCGATGACGGCTGCGCCTGCACATGGAGCACGTCGCCCGCGACCAGATCGCCATAGGCGAAGCGCTGCCCGTCCGGCGCAATCACAGCCGCATTTTCGGTGCGGAAGTTCTCGACCGGCAGATTGAGCCGTCGCGCGGCTTCCGCGATCAAAAGCGCGCGCGCTTGCGCCGCAGCATTCTGGATCGCGGTGCCGCTGTCCTGCATGGAATGGCTGCCGGAGGTATAGCCCTCATTGGCGGTGCGGTCCGTATCGGCCGTGACGACCTTCAGCGCCCCGAAGGGAACGTCGAGTTCTTCGGCGGCGATCTGTTGAAACGCCGTCTTGAAGCCCTGGCCGAGTTCGGCCTTGCCGGTGAAGGCCATGATGCTGCCGTCAGCATCGATGCGGATCCAGGAGTCGAGAAACGGCGTCGTTGCAAGGCTGCCCGGAGGTTTTGGCGCCGGCGCTGCGGCGGCGGCCGGTGCGGCTTGATCCTGCGCGAACGCGCTCGACAGCGAGAAGCTGACGATCAGCGCACCGCCGTTCGCGAGCAGGCTGCGGCGGTCGAGCTTGACAGGGCCGTTCATCGTTCGCTCCTCTGGACGGTCGAGGCATCCGCCATCTGCATCAGATGCGCGGCGCGATGCACCGCGCGCAGGATTCGCATATGAGTGCCGCAGCGGCAGAGATGCGGCTCCAGCTCGCTGCGGATTTCGTCATCGGTGGGCTTTGCATTCCTCCGCAATAGGGCTTGCGCGCGCATCATCATGCCGGCGATGCAGTAGCCGCACTGCGCCGCCTGCTCCTCCATGAAGGCGCGCTGGATCGGTGCCAGCGCGTCGATCGACCCGAGGCCTTCCAGCGTCATCACCTGCTTGCCCTCCAAGAGCAGCAGGGGCGTCACGCATGACAAGACCGCCTTGCCGTCGACGATGACCGTGCATGCCCCGCATTGTCCGAGCCCACAACCGAATTTTGCGGCATTGAGCGCGAGATCGTCGCGCAGCACGTAGAGCAGCGGCGTATCCGCTTCCGCGTCGACCTGGTGATCCTGGCCGTTGACCTTCAACGTCATCATGGCTCGCCTCGCTGGCTTGCATCCGCAGCGGTGCTTGTCCGCAGAAGCACGATTTGGTCCTGGCGCGCGGCCGCCACGGTTTTCTGAAGGGCAGCCCAGGGAAGTTGGCTGCTGAACCGGGCGCGCAGATAATCCAGCAGGGCTGCAATCTGCGCGTCGCTCATGCTGGCGGCAAAGCCCGGCATGATCGGGCTGCGTTCGCCTTCGACGGGTCGAATGCCCGACAATACGATGCTGGCGGCGTTGCGCGCATCGGGGACACTAAGGGCCGTGGAAAGCGCAAGATTGACGCCGCCATAGGGCAGCCGCCGGCCGCTCTCGTGGCAGGTCGCGCAAGCTGCTTCATAGATCGCCGCGCCGGCCGCATTGGCCGGTGACGTCAGTGCAGCGGGTGATGTCACTTGCGCCAGAACCTCGGCACCGCGACGCCTGCGATCCGGCGTTGGCGGACCGAACACGCTGGCCATATAGGTTGCGATCGCAAGGATGTCGCTATCCTGGACATCGGACAGGTTGCTGACCACGTCAGCCATCGGCCCGCGGGCGACGCCATGATCTGGATGCCACCCCTGGCGGAGATAGGCAAACAGCGCATCCGCATCCCAAGGCACGGGCGCCCGAGATTGCGCGTTGATCGCATAGGCGCTCCAATTGTCGACCTCACCGCCAGCGAATTGCGCGCTGGCGCGTTCGGCACCGAGCACATTGCGCGGAGTGTGGCACGCGCCGCAATGCGCGAGTCCCTCGACCAGATAGGCGCCGCGGTTCCATGCCGCGCTCTCGCTCGAATCCGGCTGGTAAGTGCCGTCGCGCAGGAATAGCAGCTTCCAGCCCGCGATCAGGAAACGTTGATCAAGCGGAAACGGCAACTGGTTGGCGCGCCCGGGCGCACGAACCGGCTGCCTCGTCATCAGGTAGGCATAGAGCGCGCTGTCATCCTCGTCGCTGACCTTGGTGAAATGATCGTACGGGAAAGTCGGGTAGAGATGCCGGCCGTTGCGATCGACGCCCGAGCGCATGGCGCGGCGGAACGCAGCTTCCGGCCAGCGGCCGATCCCGGTTTCCGCATCGGGCGTGATATTCGAGGAATAGATCGTTCCGAACGGCGTCGGCACGGGAAGACCGCCGGCGAAGTCCTTGCCGCCGCGAACGGTGTGACAGGTGTTGCAGTTTCCGATTGCGACAAGGTCGCGGCCACGCCTGATGAGGGCGGCATCGAACGTCCGAGGTGACGGGGGATCGACCGCGGCGATACTCGGCTGCCACACGCTCGCGAATGCGGCAGCCGCACCGGCCACCATAAGGGCCGCGACCGCGCCTCCCACAATGCGTCCTGTTCTCATTGGTCCGGACCGTTTTGTGGATATTGCTAGCACAAATCAGCTCGCCATGGGTGCCCATCGCCTGCCTGGTCCCCCGTTCAACACCCGCCCGGGCGCAACGGTTCCAGTGATCGGGCTTCGCTGCTGCGGTGCGGAACGCCGGTGGCAGGTGCAGCGCGTAAGCGTTGCGGACAGGTCGATCGATGTAGTTCCCGTCGGTTTCGTCTTCGCAATGATGAGGAACGCTGATCGAGCCACATGACCATCGGGAACATCGTCCTCTCTATTCAGTAGAGACCGACCTCAAATGGCTGTTCCTCGCCAATCTGCCTCAGGCGTTCGGCGTAGATCGCCAGCAGCTCGGTCCTCCGTCCCTCCTCGAGCCTCACAGGTCCATACACAATCTGGGGAGCGAGCACCTCAAAGCCCACGAAGTGCAGCATGCCTCGCTGGATCGGTCTCAAGATCGCCGAGATGTCGCCGTTGAAGCCGCCCTTGACGTAGGCCGGCGGCGGACCGCCGGTCGTCAGCGACAGCATGGCGCGCTTGCCCTTGAACACACCGTTGCCGTAGATCCGGTCGCCGCCGTAGGTCCGACCCATCGCGAAGACGCGATCGACCCAGCCTTTCAGGATTCCGGGCAGACCGAACCACCAAAGCGGAAACTGCCAGACCATCAGGTCGCACCATTCGATCTTCTGAATCTCGCTTTCGATGTCATCGGCGAAACCGTAGGCCTCAGTCGCGTGCCTTTCCTCGATCTGCTGCTTGAAATAACTCGGATCCTTGACCGTAATAAAATTGTGCCGTCCCGAAGCGGGTTCGAACTTCATCGCATAGAGATCGGAGGTCCTGACCTCATGGCTACCGGTACTGAACGTGTCGACGGCCGTGCGGAACATGGCGGCATTGAAGCTTTGATGCTCGGGGTGAGCCAGGACCGCGAAGACCTTCATTGCAACCGCCTATCAATTTCAGCATCGAGCTGTTTGCCCGATCCGGAACCGCCGCTCGCACGCTGAAATGTTGCAAGACGGTCCCGGCCCGGCACAAATGCCGCGGCGTGCGCAAGGCGAGGGTCTGACACCCTTCAAACGCGGTACCGCTTCTGGACGGATGATGGGGGAGCGGAGGACGACAAGCGGCGCAATGGGACCTGCGATCACATCCGTTAGGTCAGTGAGGGAGAATCCGCGCGATCGCGGTTACATTCTCGAAAATGAAAGGCGATCTCATCCAGGGCGCGCTGTTCCCATTCCACGGCCTGCGCCAGCCAAAAGGCCCTGCGTTCGGAATCGAACGCGGCGCGCTCCCGGCACAATGATTCCTGGCTGCGAATCTCCACAAGCCTATTCATGACCTCCACTCCTGCGGTGCGAAGCCAAGCCCGTCCGAGAGAATAGCAGAGTCTGTGCCAGCTTGTCTCAACTTGCTGTGTGCAAAGTGGGCATTTCGTGCCCGGGCAACGGACACACATTGCTGTGCAGCATTGGTTGATGGAGTTAACGACGCACATAACAATGGAATCCGCCGTAGATTCCCGAGCGGTCCAGTTCGAAACCGATGTCGCTGCGTTCTTCGTCGCGGCGCCAGATTTGCCTCACGGGCGCGCCCTCCGGGCCTTCCAGCGGCGACTCGGCGCCGGCCGTCCGAAAGATGACCCGAACCGCTTCGGTTCCGGTGCGATCGATGGCATCCCAGAGCGCTCGGATTTCGTCCGGCGCCATCCAATCCTGCGAATCCAGCAGCACGACGGCATCGATCTCGCGCGCCGGCATGCTTTCCATGAACTGCCGGAGATTGGCATGCACCGGAATGATCAGCCCTGCGTCGTTTCGCATCCGGGCGAACTGGCTGCGTTGCAGATAAGGCGGCAGACAGCGATCGCCCGGACCGGGATACGCGCGATGCAGCGCCTGCCATGCAAAGTAGTTCGTATCGTTGGGGTGACCATTGATCAAGCGTAGCAGCCGCTGATGGAGCACTTCATTGAGCGGAGCACCCGATCCCAGGATTGCCCGCTGCTGGGGCGGAATCCCGAGACTGAAGAGCAAAGCTGGCGTTCTCGTCAGAAGACGCGCCAGCGGCGAATGAAACAGGCGATCCAGACGATCGAGCGCCTCGATGCGTCGAGAGGAGTCGATTTCACCGGTCAAAAGTACCGCGAGATCAATCCGAGCGATTTTCGCAACGAGATGCGCAAGTCCGATGAAGCGTCCGAGCATGCCATGACGATAGAACCCATCGGTAAAATAGGCATGCCGGGGCCGTCCAATCACATTGCGCTTGTCCCAATAGGCGCATGCTTCGGCGTCGAGCAGCGGCCGCAGCCGCTCCCGATAGAGTTGCCCATTGGCACGTGAGGACGCCTGTCCGAAGAACTGCCAGAACTCGTCATAGGTGGGCAACGCCCTGATGCCCGCCAGCTTGAGCTTGAGCAGGGACAAGTGCGCGTGGTTGAGGTCGACCGCATAGACCTGCGCCGGCTGCGCGGTCAGGTAGGAGAGCGCGTTGCACCCGCCGGACGAGATGGTGACGATGGTCGATCCCAACGGCAATTGCAGGGCCGCGAGATCAGCTTCCGGATCCTCCCAGATCTGGGTGTAGACCAGGCGACGGAACCAGAACGCAAAGATCCTGTCCCAAATCGTCGATTCATCCTGCGTCCTGCCGTTGCGTACCGCGTCGGCGATCAGTTGCGTGTTCATCCCTGCCTCGAATCAACAATTCGATCAGGATATCGCGCGCGCACTGCAGTTTTGCGACAGCCACCAGACGAGAACGAGGCTGGCGGATTAGCTTGTCACACCCCTGTCGCGCGAACATCGCAAGGAGGAAACGATCACTCTTCGGCAAAGGTGGGATCCATGTCGGCGTATTCCTTCGAAATCGACGAGGAAGATTCGCGGGCCTCCGATGCGATGCGCCGGATGAACCGGATGTACCGCTGGCAACGCCACATCTACGACGCGACACGCCGCTATTACCTCTTGGGGCGGGATCGCATGATCGCCAACCTGCATCCCGCCGCAGGCGCAAACGTGCTGGAGATCGGCTGCGGTACCGGGAGGAACCTGGTGCAGGCTGCGCGCCGCTATCCGCAAGCGCGATTTTTCGGCATCGACGTCTCGACAGAAATGCTTGCGTCGGCGATGGCAGCGATCGCGCGGGCGCACCTTGCCGGCCGGATCAGGCTCGCGCAGGCCGATGCCGCGTCCACACATCCACGAGATTTATTTGGGGTTCCGGCGTTCGACGCGGTGATGATCTCCTACAGCCTGTCGATGATCCCGGAATGGCGTACCGTTCTCGGGGAGGCTGCTCGCCTGCTGAGGCCCGGCGGCCGTCTGCACGTGGTCGATTTCGGCGGCCTGGAACGATTGCCTGCGATCCGCGCGCTGCTGTTGCGATGGTTGACCTTGTTCGGCGTGACGCCGCGCGGCGACCTCGAGCGGGAGCTGTCAGCGCTGGCTCTGGCTTCTGGTGCCGATCTGGCTTTCGAACGACCGTTCCAGGGCTACGCACAGTACGCCGTGCTGACCTCTCCTTCGCGGATGATGACGCCATGAGCGCGTGGGTTGCACTTCTCGCAGCGGGCTTGCTGGAGATCGGCTGGGCTCTTGGTCTGAAGTACTCGGACGGACTGACGAGGTTCTGGCCGACCGCGGCAACCCTGGTAGGGATCGCGCTCAGCTTCGGACTGATGGCGATCGCATTGCGCTCGCTACCTTTCGGTACGGCATACGCGGTCTGGACCGGAATCGGAGCGGTCGGCAGCATCCTTGTCGGGATGTTGCTCTACAGCGAGTCGACCGACCCGGTGCGCATCATCTGCCTCACGCTGATCGTCGCCGGAATGGTTGGTCTCAAGCTCAACTCGCCGGTCTGACATTCCGGTCTGCCCGGTCGCCCCGACCTTCGCGCGAAGATTCCGCCACGCCTCGACGCCGCCGAACAGGATCAGGGCGATGGATAGCGGGACGAAGTGATACAGGAAGCGAAACATCAGCAGTGCGGCGAGAATCTGCTCCCTGTCCTCGCCGCCGAGCCCAATCAGGATCGTCGCATCGAACGCGCCCAGTCCCGCGGGCGCGTGGCTCGCGAATCCCAGCAACGTGGCCGCGATGAAAACAGCCATCAGCCGAAACAGCCCGATGTCCATCCCGGCTGGGATCAGCACATACATTGCGAGGGCTGCGGCCGTCAGATCGAGCAGCCCGATCAGGATCTGCGCCAGCACCAGCGGACCGGAAGGCAGCCGCACCAGCCAACGGCTCCTCCCCAGGGTTCTCGGATGGAGCCAACTCCAGATCAGGTAGGCGCCGACACCGCACAGAAGCGCAACTGCCAACAGCCGATTGATGCCTGGCGAGAGGCGATCGATCACACTGATCGCCGCAGGCTCGTAGAGCAGACTGAAGCCGAGCGCCGTCATGTTGCCGAGCCAGAAGGTGAGCCCGGTCAGAAAGCAGATGTTGGCCACGCCCATCGCACCCACCCCGTTTCGGGAATAGATGCGGTAGCGAATGATCGGGGATATCAGAGCGACCGCCCCGATTCCATGGGCGATCGGATAGCTGGTAAAACTCGCAAGCGCTGCAATCCGGTAGGGAACGTCCTTGCGCCCCATGGTATGAAGCGCCAGCCAGTCATAAAGCGTGATACTGCCGTACGAAGCCGTGACCAGCATCAGCGCCAGGGCAATGACACTGGAGTCGGTGTCGCGAATGATCGTGAAGACCTGATCGTAATCGACGTTCTTGAGCGCATGAGTGAGAGCGAACACCGCTCCGCCGGCGATCGCGAGACTGAAAAATGCACCACCCACGCCTCTTAGCCGGGCGCTGCGACCAATCCTGTTCAGCAAGGACTTGATTTTCAGGGCGCGTAATCCTCCCGGCGCGGTCTGAAACAATCGCGCCGGCCGTTTCGGGGCGAATGAGGAACCCATTTGGCACGTCGATGTGACAATCTCGTAACCGTTCCCGCTATTTCCCCGTTCATCGTACTCGTCAATAACGAACGCTTGAGAACGAAATCCGGACTCATTGTAGTCGCATCCGGTTCACGGAGTCCTCGTAAGAGACGCGCGAAGATTCGGGCGAATCAGATACTTCGAGGTAGCATGATTGCGGAACTGGACAACGACCTGACGCCGGATCAGTGGGAAACCCTGAAGGCCCTACGCTGGACGGTTCTCGAACGCCGCGTCATCAATCAACTCGTGCTTCGGCAACTGGTCGCGCTCAGACTTGCCGAGATGGTGGACGGGTCGGCGGCTCTGACATCTGTGGGGCGCAAGGTTCTGGTCAGAGGCTCGTCGCGCCTGCTCGATTTGGCGGCCTGATCATCATTTGTCACGACATGACGGGGCCGAACGAGCGCCTGATGACGAGCAGAGAGCGTGCAGAGGCCGCACGTCACCATAACGATTGCCGCGCCCGTTCCGGCCAAGCCTTGTCGTATTCCTCGCCGCCGACCCGATCGTCGCTCATCCCGGCAAGAATCTGCCCAGGCGTCGGCAGATCCCTTGGGTCGACGCGCCTGTCGGGATTCCACAGCTCGGAACGCACGATCGCCCGCGCGCACTGAAAATAGATCTCTCCCACAGTCATCACGATGACGGTGCGCGGCGCCTTGCCATCCACCTCAAACGATGCCAGCAGGTCGGGGGCGGCCGAGACCTGCGCACGACCGTTGACGCGCAGCGTGGTGCCGGAGCCTGGAATCAGAAACAGCAGCGCCACGCGCGGGTCGCGAACGATGTTGCGCAGCGAATCAACCCGATTGTTGCCGCGCCGGTCCGGCATCATCAGTGTCTTGTCATCGTGAATCCGCACGAAGCCTGCCAGATCGCCACGCGGCGAGCAGTCCAAGCCCTCCGGACCGCATGTCGCCAGCGCCGCGAAAGGCGACTTGTCGATCAGCACGCGGTATTGCGGCGTGATCCGATCGGCGACCTTGACGGTCGATGCCTCATTGGGGTGCCCGTAGATCGCCTCGAGTTGTTTGACCGTCGCGATGATCGACATCAGTGGCCCTTTCTTCCCGCCTCATCGGTCCTGAGGTTCACCCTTGATCGCCCGCACCAGGTGCTCGGCGTGATACTCCACGCTCCCGACATTGACGATGGTGATATCAGACCTCGCCGCATCGACATCGCGGTGCAGCCTGAGCTCAACGGCACCGTCGCTGCTGCGTGCCCTCATCGCCAGGCGCCCGGCGAGGACGTCCGGCGGCGCGGTGACTTCAACCACAACGACCTCGGCATAGGTGCGGCGCATCGCTTCGACGACCGTGCGCGACACGTTGACGACCACGGTACATCCGGCCCGAATATCATCATCGATGTGGCGCGGCAGAGCATAGCAATGGCCATGCGCCTCCCAGTGAACGGCGAACTCATCCTGGGCAAGCGCTTCCCGGAATGACTCACGGTCGAGCTCTCGATTATCCTCCGCGGGCGATGCCTCGCGGGTCACGATGCGCTTCGGAAATATGATGTTGCGATCTCCCGCAAGGGTGGCGCGGGCCATGTTCAGGAGCGTATCCTTGCCGGCCCCACTCGGGCCGACCACCAGAATCAATCGTCCGGGCCCGATCCTGCCTGGATTGTCCGTCGTTATGGTCGGCGCATCGCTCACGCCACCCGACGCCCCTCTCGCCAGACGCTGCGCACCACGGCAACGTCACCCGCGACATGCACCTGGATCAGGTCGGCGCGCTTGCCCGGGGCGATCTCGCCGCGGTCGGCAAGGCCTACCGCCTCGGCCGGCGTCTTGGTGACGGTACGGATCGCGGACGCCAGGTCGATGGCGGGAACACGCCGCGGCAATTGCAGCGCGCCCATCAGAAGGCTCGAGGGAACATAGTCGGACGACAAAATGTCCAACAATCCGTCCCGCGCAAGGTCGACGGCGGCGATGTTGCCGGAATGCGAGCCGCCGCGCACCACGTTCGGCGCGCCCATCAGGATGCCGATGCCGGCCTCGTGCAAGCCGCGAGCCGCTTCGATCGTGGTCGGAAATTCCGCGACCGCCACACGGTCGCGCACGGCGTCGGCGACATTCTCTTCTGTGGTGTCGTCGTGGCTGGCGAGCGGAATTTCGTAGCGATGCGCGAGCGTCACGATGTCCCGCATGTTGGCGGCGGCATAGGTCTTTTGGTAGGCGAGACGCCGTGCGAACAACAGATCCAGTTCTGCATCGGTCATTCCGCCGCCCTTGCCGCGATAATAGTCGCGCAGTTTGACCTCGTCGCGGAACTGGCGTTGCCCCGGCGTGTGGTCCATCAACGACATCAGCCGCACGTCAGGGCGTCCGATAAGCTCCTTGGCTTCCTCGACCACATCTGGCATCGGGATTTCGCAACGCAAATGCAGGTAGTGATCGGCGCGCAACAGGCCGGCTTCTCGCGCAGATGTGATGGCCGCCGCCAGCACCCCTGCCCGGCCATCGACATCCTCCGCGCCGTCCTCGCGCCAGACCCGCAAGGAATCAAGGACCGTCGTGATTCCCGAGGTCGCCAACTGCCCGTCATAGGAGATCACGGCGGCCATCGGATTCCAGAACACTTTCGGACGCGGCACGTAATGTGCCTCCAGATGGTCGGTGTGAAGTTCGATCAGGCCGGGCATGATCAGGTCGCCGCGGGCATCATCATGGCCCGGCGGTGCATCGCCCTCGCCGAACTCGGCGATGCAACCATTGGCAACCCTCACCCAGCCTCGGTCGATGACCCGTTCAGCCAGAACGATCCTGGCATTTCCGATTGTGATCTCAGGCGCGGTCATATCAGGTCTCTCTTCTTACGCCGCGGCCGCAAACGTCGTGACGTCGACGACACGGTCGGCGATTTGACGCCGGATTTCATCGTCATGGACAATCGCGACCATGGCAACGCCTGCACGTTTCTTTTCATCGATGAGGTCGACCACCACCTCGCGGTTCGCGGCATCGAGCGATGCGGTGGGTTCGTCGAGCAGGAGAATCGGCAGATCGGAGATGAAGCCGCGCGCAATGTTGACCCGCTGCTGCTCGCCACCGGAAAAGGTCGAAGGCGGAAGCGCCCACAGCCGCTCGGGAATGTTGAGACGGCGCAGCAAGCTTCCCACCTGTTCGCGCGCAGCGGTTCGCGCCGTCCCCGTCGCGACCAAAGGCTCCGCGACGACATCGATGGTCGGAACCCGCGGCACCGCGCGCAGGAACTGGCTGACATAGCCGACGGTTGAGCGACGGACGCTCAGGATCTGCCGCGGTTCGGCCGTTGCAATGTCCAGCATCGCATCTTCATGACGAACGGCGATGCGGCCGCCATCGCAGCGGTAGTTGCCGAACATCATCTTCAGGATCGACGACTTGCCGGCGCCCGACGGTCCGGACAGCACGACGCATTCGCCGGCACGGACCTCGAGGAAGACACCACGGACCACGGGCAGTTTGACCCCACCCTGCAGATGCATGGTGAAGGTCTTTTCGGCATTCCCGATCTCGATCATTACCGTGTCGATCTTCAAAATCATTGGGCGCATCTCAGGCCGGCAGGATCGAGGAGACGAGCAACTGGGTATAGGGTTCACGCGGATCGTCGAGCACCTGGTCGGTCAGCCCGGTCTCGATCACTCGCCCCGTCTTCATCACCATGATCCGGTGCGACAGCAGCCGCGCGACCGCGAGATCATGGGTCACCACGATCGCGGCGAGTCCGAGTTCGTTCACCAGGCCGCGCACCAGGTCCAACAGGCGGGCTTGCACCGACACGTCGAGCCCGCCGGTGGGCTCATCCATGAAGACGAGGCGCGGCTCCGTCACCAGGTTGCGGGCGATCTGCAGGCGCTGGCGCATGCCGCCGGAATAGGTGCGTGGCGCGTCGTCGATCCGTGTGGTGTCGATCTCGACTCGTTCCAGCCAGGAGGTCGCAGTCTGTCGGATCCGGCCATAGTTGTTCCAGCCGACCGCCATCAGCCGCTCGCCGACATTGGCGCCGGCCGACACCGCCATGCGCAGACCCTGCGCCGGATCCTGATGCACAAAACCCCAATCGGTGCGGAACAGAAAGCGCCGCTCGGCCTCGCCGAGGCTGGCGAGGTCGCGTAGCACGCCATCGCGCATGCGATAGGATACTCGTCCGGCGGTCGGCGCCAGTTGCGTCGACAGCAGCTGTAGCAGCGTCGACTTGCCAGAACCGGACTCGCCGACGACGGCGAGTACTTCGCCGGGATAGAGCGCAAAGCAGACGTCCTGGCACGCCGTCAGCCGACCGTAGGTCTTGGAAAGACCGTCCGCGACCAGCAATGGTTGATCGGCGTTCGCGGCGCTCTGCGCGTCAGCCATGCGCCTTCTCCTTGTGCGGGGCCGCGCTTTCGGTGCCGCGATGGCCCGCTGCCTGGCGGACCTCGCAATAGTCGGTATCGGAGCAGACGAACATCCGGCTGCCCCTGTCGTCGGTGACGATCTCGTCGAGATAGGCGTCCTCTGCGCCGCACAGCGCGCATGGCGCGTCGAACCGATAGCGGGTGAACGGATGATCCTCGAAGTCGAGCGAGACCACCGAGGTGTGGGGCGGAATGGCGTAGATTCGCTTTTCACGGCCGGCTCCGAACAGTTGCAGCGCCGGGCAATCATCCATCTTCGGATTATCGAACTTCGGTGTCGGCGACGGGTCCATCACGTAGCGTGCGTTCACCTTCACGGGATAGGCGTAGGAGGTCGCGATGTGGCCGAAACGCGCGATATCCTCATAGAGCTTGACGTGCATGAGCCCGTATTCACCGAGCGCATGCATGCGCCGCGTCTCGGTCTCGCGTGGTTCGAGGAAACGCAGAGGCTCCGGAATCGGCACCTGGTAGACCAGCACCTGTCCGGCATGCAGCGGCGCTTCCGGAATGCGGTGCCGGGTCTGGATCACGGTTGCATCCGACGTCGCGGTGGTGGTCGCGACACCGGCGGTCTTGGCAAAGAACTTGCGGATCGAGATCGCGTTGGTGGTGTCATCGGAGCCTTGATCGATCACTTTGAGCACGTCGTCCGGGCCGAGGATCGCCGCGGTGACCTGCACGCCGCCGGTGCCCCAGCCGTAGGGCATCGGCATTTCGCGGCTCGCGAACGGCACCTGATAGCCCGGAATCGCGATCGCCTTCAGAATGGCGCGGCGGATCATCCGCTTGGTCTGCTCGTCGAGATAGGCGAAGTTGTAGGCGGGCGCGTTCATTCGGCGGCCTCTCGCAGCTCCGGCACGGCATCCGCCTCGGCGAACTCCTTGCGCAGCTTGCGCAGGAGGCCGAGTTCGGACTGGAAGTCGACATAATGCGGCAGCTTGAGGTGCTCGACGAAGCCTGTCGCCTGCACATTGTCCGAATGCGACATCACGAACTCCTCGTCCTGCGCGGGCGCCAAGACCTCTTCTCCGAGCTCGCGCGCGCGCAGGCTTCGGTCCACCAGCGCCATCGACATGGTCTTGCGCTCGCTCTGTCCGAAGGCCAGCCCGTAGCCGCGGGTGAAGCACGGCGCTTCGGTCACCGAGCCCTTGAACTGGTTGACCATCTGGCATTCGGTCAGCGCGATCGCGCCGAGCGGCACGGCAAATCCGGCTTCTTCGGCAAAGAATTCCACCTCGACCTCGCCGAAGCGGATCTCGCCCGCAAACGGATGGGTGCGGCCATAGCCGCGCTGCGTGGAATAACCGAGCGCCAGCAGAAAACCTTCGTCGGCCCGGGTCAGGTTCTGCAGCCGCAGGTCACGCCCGGCGGGGAAACTGAGCGGATCGCGCGTGAGATCGCCGACCGGCGCGTCGGCAACCGCTTCAGGCGACGGCTCGATCAACCCGTCGCGACCGAGAATGTCGGTGACCCGCGGCGTCGGCGCGGACACCGCCTCGGCGGACACGGGCGGCTCGGGTACGAAGCCGTCAGCAAGCTCGGGGTCGAGCAGGCGATGGGTATAGTCGAAGGTCGGCCCCAGGATCTGGCCGCCCGGAATGTCCTTGAAGGTCGACGAAATCCGCCGCCGCACCTGCATGGTCCCGGTATCGACCGGTTCAGTCGCTCCGAAGCGCGGCAAGGTGGCACGGAAGGCGCGGACCAGAAAGATCGCCTCGATCATGTCGCCTCGCGCCTGCTTGATCGCCAGCGCGGCAAGTTCGCGATCATACAGCGAGCCCTCGCTCATCACCCGGTCGACGCCGAGCGCAAGCTGCTCGGAGATTTGGGATAGCGAAATTTCGGCGACATCGCGATCGCCGCGGCGCTCATGCGCAAGCAGGCGATGGGCGTTCTCGATGGCGCGCTCGCCTCCCTTGACCGCGACGTACATTTTCAGTCTCCCTTCGCGACAAGCCGCGTGGTCCGCGGAATCGCGACAATGGCATCATCATGAACCAGCACGACGTCGATCCCGCGCGGAAACAGCGTGGCGTTGATGGCAAGCCGCTCCGACAGGTGTTTCGGCTCGATCGAGACGCGCAAGATCGCGGTGCCGTCGATTCCGGGACCGCGGAGCTCGTAGGCCAGCCCCTGCGTCAGGCTTTCGACCTGCAAGATCAGCGTCGTCGAGCGATCTGGATATTCGTTGCTGCCGAGCGAAAAACGATCGAGCGAGGGTAATTCGCTGGCATCGCCGATCAGCGCGAAGCTGCAGACAGATGAATCGATGATGACCGGCGCGCCGGTGTGAAACTTCAGCCATTTGGCGATACCCGGCATTTCGGCCATGGTTGGGGCGAGCCAGGTTGGCGTATCGTGATCGAACAACGTCAGCGCAATGGCAGCCGTCCCGCGCATGACGGACGACGGCGCTCCGACGTTTGCAATGACCCGTTGAACCGTGCCGGGGCGCGCCATCGCATCCATCACCGAGCGGAAGGTGGTTTGCGCGGACAACACCTTGTCGGCGAAGCCTGCGGGCAGTTCGGCTATTGTTGTCATCGATCAGCCCTCGCCGCGGACCATGGTGTAGAAATCAACTCGCGTTGCAGCGGCCTCAGCGGCCTGCTGGTTTCGCCTGGCCATCATGGCGGCCCGCAACGGCGCAACAACTCGCATTTCGATCGATCCGGCATGGTCGCGAGTCTGGATCAGCGCGTCGCACAGCGCGATCATCCGTGCCTTTTCCCCGTCCCGGCCGAGCGTGTAGCCGAATCCGACCTCGCCGGTCGAAAGCCGGATCGCGGCGCGCGCGACGGTAGCCTCGCCAAGATTGAAGGGGGCGCCGTCGCCACCGATCCGGCCGCGCACCATGACGAGGCCGTTCTCGGGTTCACGCAGATATTCATGGGCCGGAAGGGCGATCGCATCGAGGTGCCGGGCAATCTCGGACGCAGCGGCGTGCGCAAGCACCGTCATCGCGGCCTTGCGCCGCTCCTGCCTGCCGTCTTCGTCGCTGGCCGCCATATCCACCTTGCCGAACTCAAGTTGTCTATGATAATAGACAACTTGATAATGAAACGCCATGACTGTTTGGTGACATCCCGGTGATTTTTCCGATCGTCCTCCGCGGCTTTTTGGCATGAGCATCCAGGACGCAGCGACGGGCGTCGCGTTGTGGCGCCAGGTCGCCGACGGGATCGAACGCGCCATCGCCGACGGCCGCTTCGCGGCCGGCCAACGACTGCCGGGCGAGACAGATATCGCCGAGACCTACCGGGTCAACCGGCATACCGTGCGCCGTGCGCTCGCGACGCTGGCCGAACGCGGGTTGGTGCGCGCCGAACGCGGTAGCGGCACCTATGTCGAGGCGCAACGGCTGGCCTATCCGCTGCGCTCACGGACGCGCTTTTCCGAAATTGTCGGTGCCGGCGGCCGTGAGCCCCGCGGCCAATTGATCGAGGCCTCCGAACAGCTTGCAACGCGCGAATTGGCGCGTGAACTTGGCATGAGCATGGGTGCACCGTTGATCCGGATCGAAGCGCTCAGATCTGCCGACCGCACGCCGATCTGCATCAGCACCAGCTGGCTTTCCGCCGATCGCTTTCCCGGCGCCGGTCGTGTCTTCGCTACCAACCGCTCGATGACCAAGCTGCTCGCGCATTACGGCATCCGAGATTATCGCCGGGGGTCAACCCGGATCACTGCGGCCATTGCCGACGCTTCTGACGCCGCGCGGCTGGACCTCGCGCTGGGGCGCCCGGTTCTCGTGGTCGACAGCACCGACGTCGACACTGACGGCAAGCCGCTCGTGACCAAGCGCTCGCGCTTTGCCGCCGAACGCGTCGAATTCGTCGTGGAGAATGGGTAGCGCGGCCGTCAGCCAACGGCGCGCGGGCCGATGATGGCAAAGCGCAGCTTGCCCGAGATCCAGTCGATCGCGGCGACCGCGACCAGGATCATCAGGATCAGGAACGACACCTTCTGCCATTCCAGCACACGGATCTGTTCGGCGAGCTGCAAGCCGATGCCGCCAGCGCCGACAATGCCGATGATGGTGGCCGAGCGCGTGTTGGATTCGATGAAGTAGAGAACCTGGCCCGCGATCACCGGCAGCACCTGCGGCATCAGGCCGAAGCGGATTTCGTGCAATGCGTTGCCTCCGGAGGCGCGGATACCCTCGACCTGTTTCTGGTCGGCGGATTCGATCGCCTCAGAAAACAGCTTCCCGAACGCGCCGAAGTCCGACACCGCGATGGCGAGGACGCCGGCGAAGGGGCCGAGACCCACGACGTTGATCCAGACCAGCGCCCAGATCAGCGTGTCGACACCCCGGATCGAATCGAGGATCCGACGGACTGGAAATCTCAGGATGATCGAAGGCACGACGTTACGCGCGGCGAGCAGACTGACGGGCAACGCCAGGCCCGCAGCGAGCGTCGTTCCCAGAAGCGCAATCGAGAGGGTTTCTCCGAGCGCCTGCAGATAAAGCGGAAGCGATGAGCCGGGATCGGGCGGCAGCATCATCAGCGTGATCCAGCCGAGTTGGTCAAGACCCGATACGAATCGTGTCGGAGAAAAGTCGAGATCGACCAGCCCGAATGCGAAGATTCCGAAGGCGATGAATGCCAGGGCAGGTGTGGCGAGCCGCGCGGAGGCCGGCCTGTCGAAGACGTGCGGGTAGCGCGAACGGAGCGCCTCCCGATCGGGTGCCGGGAGCCGGCTCATGTCCGCGTCTCCTTGCCGAACAAGCGGCCGCGGATCCAGCCGGTGCCGATATCGATGCAGAAGACGATGACGACGATCATCACCAGGATGGCGCTGACGTCCGAATAATAGAACTTGCGGATCGCAACCACGAGCTCCTGCCCAATGCCGCCGGCGCCGACAAAGCCCATCACGGAGGCTTCGCGCACGTTGATCTCGAACCGGAGCAATGCGTAGCTCGCGTAACCCGCGATCACCTGCGGCAATACGGCGAACCGCATGCAGGAGAGCCAACTCGCGCCGGTCGAGCGCACACCCTCGACCGGTTTCATGTCGACATTTTCAACGTTCTCGGAAAACTGCTTGCCAAGCGCACCGGTGGAGTGGATCGCAATCGCAAGCACGCCGGCCATCGGGCCGAGCCCGAAGGCGATCACGAATATCAGGGCGAAGACGATGCCGGGGACGGTGCGGGCAAATTCCAGGAGCCGGCGCATGACGAAACGCAGCCACGGCGCCGGTGAGGTATTTTCGGCAGCGAAGAAATTGGCGGCGAATGCGAAAACCGCGCCGACTACGGTTCCGACATAGCTGATCAGGATGGTCTCGCCGAGGTAGCGAAGCCATTTACGAAAGCCCCAGAACCATTCGGAAAAGTCGGTCCAAACGCGGGCCCCGCTGTCCAAGGTCAGAATGCGATCGAAATAGCTGATGAAATTGTAGAAATGAGTGAAGAGGGTGCGGAAATTCACCTCGGCGTCGAGTCCTGCAATGACCAGCGCCGCGAAGAACACTGCCGCGCCGAGGGCGAAGCGCAACCGCTTTCGCGCCACCGCCTTGCGGTAGGTCGCGTTGAGTGCGGCAAGCTGCTGGCTGGGAAGAATGGAAACGGCTGATGTCATAGCCAACTGGGATGCGGGCGCGCATAAAGGAAAAAGGCCGGGTCGCGGCGACCCGGCCTTTTGGCTCCGCCGATCGATCAGGATGCCTTCTTGCGCAGGCTGTCGACGAATTTGATCAACTCAATCGTCTTGTTGTAGTCCTCGTTGGCAATCGGCTCCCACGGCCGGTTCTTGCCGTCGGAGAGCTTCTTGAAGGCTTCGGCGTCATTTTCCGCTGCGGCGAGGAAGGCCTTCTTGATCGCCGCCTTCATGTCTTCAGGCAAATCGCTGAGATACGCATAGGGCGAATTGATGATGAGGTCGGACTTCACGATGATACGGAAGTCTTCCTTCTTCATCGGCGTTCCGTCCTTCGACTTGACCATGTTCTTGTTGAGCATGCGGGTCAGGTTGGAATCATCATCTGCGTTCCACCAGTTGGCGGCGACGTCGACGGTGCCCTGCGCCAGCGCCAGCACCGCATTCTCGTGGCTGCCGGTGAAGACGACCTGCGAGAAGAACGTCTCGGGATCGACACCCATCTGGTTCATCTTGAAACGCGGCATGTTGTTGCCCGAGGTCGAGTTGGGATCGACCAGGCCGAGGTTCTTGCCCTTGAGATCGTCGAGCTTCTGGTACGGGCCCTTGGCGAGCACATAGAACACCGAATAGTAGCCCTTGGAGCCGTCGGCGTTCACGTCGATCGCGAACGCATCGGTCTTCACGCCGGTCAGGCGGGCGCGCGCGAAGGACGCCGGACCGTAATATGCCAACTGAATATTGCCGGCGCGCTGGCCCTCGATGACCGCGGCGTAGTCGTTGGCGATGCGCAGGTTGACCTTGATCCCGAGTTCCTTCGACAGATAGCTCACGAAGGGCGTGTAGCGCTCGGTGACACCGGATGCGTTTTCCGCCGGTACGACGGCGAAGGTGATCTCCGGATATTTGGCTTTCCAATCTTCGGCGAACGCGGAAGCGGTGAACGCGAGCGACGCGATGCCGGCCAGGACGATTCTGCGATGGATCATGATGCACCCCTCGGGTTGGTATTGACGGTGGACACTTTACATAGTCGCGTCTTTCGACGCGGTTCGTCAGGCCGCGGCAACATTGCCGAGAACCGGAATAGCGGAATCGATCGGCGCATCCGCGGGCGCCGCGCCCATGACTTCGTTGGCTTCGAGGTCGTAGAGCTCGCGGGCAATGCGGTCCGTGAGCGCCGACGGCGCACCGTCGAACACGATGCGGCCCCCGGCCATGCCGATCAGACGATCACAATAGTTGCGTGCCAGATCGAGCGAGTGCAGGTTGCAGAGGATCGTGATGCCGAAATGCTTGTTGATGCGCAGTAGGGCGTCCATCACGATCTTGGTGTTGCGGGGATCGAGCGAGGCGATCGGTTCGTCGGCGAGGATGATCTCCGGCTCCTGGACCAGCGCCCGCGCGATCGCGACGCGCTGCTGCTGGCCACCTGAGAGCTGGTCGGCGCGCTGCGCCGCGAGCTGCGCCATGTCGAACTGTTCGAGCGCGGACATCGCGACCGCGACATCCCCTTCCGGCCAAAGCTGAATCAGGGAGCGCCAGGACGAGATCTCTGACAACCGTCCCATCAGGACGTTGGTCAGGACGTCGAGGCGGCCGACGAGATTGAATTGCTGGAAGATCATGGCCGATCGCGCGCGCCATTGTCGCAACGCCGTGCCGCGCAACGCCGTTACGTCGACGCCCTTGTAGAGCACACGGCCTTCGGACGCTGGAGCAAGCCGGTTGATGGTCCTGAGCAAAGTCGACTTTCCGGCGCCGGACCGACCGATCACGCCAACAAAGCCCCCGGGCGAAACGGAAAATGAGGCATTGTCGACCGCGGCCTTTGTGCCGAAGCGGCACGTCAAACCTTCCACAACCAGCATGCAATGCTCCAGGGTCCCGCGACCATCATCGCTAGCGCCCGGATTCAACAGTCGTGTGACAGTCGCGCTGCAGTGCGGCATTCATCCACACCCGGGTTGCCCCGTCATGGATCCGTCATGTCAATGTCATCAAGCACAACGAAGACAGGGCACACTCATTGGTTATTCGCGCTTCTTGGAATGTTTACATGAGCGGCAAGACGCTTTCGGTCGATCCCTCCATCGATCCCAGCGCGAGCGTGCAGGACACCAGGCTCGGGGCCTACACTGAGGTCGGCGCGCGAACGATGCTCCTCGAGGTCGAACTGGGCGACTATTCCTACGTGGTCAACGATGCCCAGATCACTTACACCGCAATCGGCAAATTCTGCTCGATCGCGGCGATGACGCGAATCAATCCGGGAAATCATCCGATGCATCGCGCGACCCAGGCTCACTTCACCTATCGCGCCAGCGCCTATTTTCCGGACGAACGGGACGAAGCGGAATTCTTCGAATGGCGGCGATGCCACCGCGTGCATATCGGCCACGACGTCTGGATCGGACACGGCGCGATCGTCTTGCCCGGGCGCAATATCGGCACCGGGGCCGTGGTCGCGGCCGGTGCGATCGTCACGAAAGACGTTCCCGCCTATACGATTGTCGCCGGCAATCCGGCGCGACCGATCAAGCGGCGGTTTCCGGAGGCTGTCGCGGACAGGCTGGCGCGGCTTGCGTGGTGGGAGTGGGAGCACCAGAGGCTCCGCGCCGCACTGCCGGACTTCAGAAAGCTTGCGGTCGAGGATTTTCTCGACAAGTATGAATCCGCATCTTCCGCTCATCTTTCGGCTCACCCACGACGAAGTGCCAAATAGTGAACACCATCTTGATCGAAGGCGGCCGCGCGCTGCAGGGGCGCGACTTCTCGGACAATTCGCTGCTGATCGAAGCCGGACAAATCGAAAAGATTGGCGGAAGCCAGGATCGTGCGGCGATCGGGCTTGACGCGCGGGATCTTCTCGTGCTGCCGGGGATCGTCGATCTGCACGGCGACGCCTTCGAGCGGCAAATGATGCCCCGCTCCGGTGTCGATTTCCCCATGGACGTGGCACTGTTGGATAGCGACCGGCAGGCGATCAGCAACGGCATCACCACAGTCTTTCATGCGGCGACCTGGTCGTGGGAGCCTGGACTTCGGAGCGCCGAAAATGCAAGAAAACTGCGCCAGGCGATCGAGGCTTTAAGACCGCAACTCGCGGCTGATACGCGCTTTCACCTTCGCCATGAGACCTACAACCTCGATGCCGAGTTCGAAATCGGTCAATGGCTGTCAGCCCGGCGGGTCGATCTCTTCGCATTCAACGACCACATGGACCTGACCGTTGCGAGCATGGCCAAGCCGCAAAAGCGCAGCCGCATGGTCGAACGCACCGGCCTTTCCGACGACGCATTCGACCGGTTGGTCGAGCGCGTCGTGTCTCGGGCCCACGAGGTGCCGGGATCGATCGCGCGACTGGCCAGTACCGCGCGTGAGGCCGGCATCCGGATGCTCTCCCACGATGATGACAGCCCGGCCATGCGCAGCGCATTTCGCGCGCAAGGTGTCGCGATCGCGGAATTTCCAGTCAATGAGGAAACCGCGCGCGAGGCGGCCGATGGCGGCGACTTCATTGTGTTCGGCGCTCCCAACGTGGTGCGCGGCGGCAGCCACACCGGCTGGACCAAAGCGGCCGACATGATCGAGAAGGGCTTATGCTCGATTCTCGCGTCTGACTATTACTATCCGGCGCCGATCCTGGCGGCGTTTCGCCTGGCGGTCGATGGAATATTGTCGCTCGCCGATGCGTGGGACCTGATTTCGGCGGCACCAGCACGAGCGGCCGGACTTGAGGATCGCGGCACCCTGGCGGAAGAACAGCGCGCCGATATCATTTTGGTCGACGATGCAACACCGATGCGGCCGCGCGTCGTCGCGGTCATTGTCGGCGGTCGTCTGGTTCATCTCGCCGATGCCAGCCGGGTCTCCTCTCTGTCTGCGATCCGGCGCAACGCGGTTGCGGCGGAGTAATCCTCCATTATCCTTCATCCGATGGCCATACCGCAACGCTACGCAATCTATTACGCCCCCGCGCGCGACACCGTCCTCGATCGCTTCGGAGCGCAACTGCTCGGTTACGACGCGTGGACTGGAGGGGAATTGTCCTTTCCCGATTTCGCGGTGCAGGCCGCGCCTGATTGGCGGGAGCTAACGAGCGATCCACGCAAATACGGCTTTCATGCCACGCTGAAGGCTCCGCTATCGCTCGCGCCCGGCAGGACCGAGGCGGAGCTTCTTGCCGCCTGCGCGTCATTCGCGGAAAGGCCTCGGCCTATTCCCGTCATCAAGCCTGTCGTCGACGCGATCAGCGGCTTCATCGCGGTGATACCGGCCGAGCGATCGATCGGGTTGGACCGGCTCGCGGCGGATAGCGTCAGCTCCTTCGACGGGTTTCGAGCGCCGCTGACGCCCGAAGATCGTGCGCGACGCAATCCCTCGGCGCTGACCTCAAGGCAGCGCGACCATCTCGATCGCTGGGGCTATCCTTACGTGATGGAGGATTTTCGTTTCCACATGACGTTCACGGGCCGCCTCGACGCCGCGCGACGCGAGCCCGTGCTCGCCATGCTCCGGCAACGCTTTTCAGAGATTGGCATCGTGCAGCTTGCGATCGACCGCATCGCGCTGTTCCGCCAGGACAATGCCACTTCGTGCTTTCGCATCATCGGGCAGTGGCCGCTCAGCGAAGAGGGCTGGACGAGAGCGCGATAGCTTCAGGTCAAATCGCAATCGCGCTCGTTCGGATCATGCCTTGAGGGCTTGCCCTGACGGCCCTCAGCGGGTCTGGTTCAGGCGGTTCGCCCGCCATTCGAGAAACTCGCGATATAGTGCGGGATCGGCGCGCGCGTCGCCCACGCGTGGCGCAGACGCTTCTGGGGCAGCGACGGCCGGGGGAGTGGCCGAGGCCATCGGCGTATTGCGATCCACCCATTCCTGCGCGGTGCGGAAGCGAGTCCAACCGGCGATCGGCGCCAGCGGCGCAAGCTCCTGCCACTTCGGATGATAGGGCGGCCGCTGCAGCTGCGCTATGCGGGTGAACAGCGAGTCCACCAGCAGCGACAGGCGGCGATAGCGGTCGCTGCCCGGCTGCCAATTGTACGATGCCAGCACCGCCTCGGCCGCGACCGTGTCGACCGGAGCCGAACCCGAGATCAAGTTCGGATAATCGGCCGACGTGAGCTGCGACGGCAAATACTCATCGCGCAGCTCCCGGTCATATTCGACCGGAACCAGATGCAGGTTGGTGTCGTTGACTTGGCTGAGCCATTGCAGCGGCTTTCCTTCGACGGCCATGATCGCGTCGATCTCGCCCCTGCGCAGCCTTTCGAGCGCAATCCGCGGCTCGATATAAAGCAGATGTGGCTTGATCCCGAGATGCTCGAAGACATTGATCGAGGTCACGAAAGTGCTGCCGTCGGGCAGATCGACCGCCACCGTCTTGCCGTCGAGATCCTTCATGCTCTGGATCGTCAGTGGCGCAAGTATATGCATTTCTTCGTTGAACATCTTGGCGACGTAGACGAACTGGTTGCGGATGTTGTTGGCAAAGCCCTTGCGCTCCAGATAGGACAGCGTGTCCTTGCGCACGATTCCGGCGTCGACCCCCTTGAGCAGGAGGATGTCGGCAACAGCCTGGACCGACCCGCTGCCCAGTATAGGCAGGACACGGAGATTGACGCCATCGTTCAGCAGCGAAGCGAGATCGGCGCCCATCTGAGAGTAAGTGCTACCAACTGAACCCGTCATCAGCGAGACGGTGTTGGCGTTGAGCTGAGTTGCGAGATCGCGCTTGGCGGTGCCATAGCGAAAGATCGTCTTGAACGAGTCGCTGACTGCGCCGGGATCGACGCCGCTGCGGACCGGCCCGAACCGCTCCCATCGTCCGTCCGTGAACCGCATCATCTGCATTTGTTCAAGAGGCGCGTAGTCGCTCGCGCTGGTATTGACCACGGCGCCAGGTATCAGCATCGGAATGTGCAGACCCTTGAGCGAAGCTGCCTGCTTCATGACGTTTTCGCGGGACAGGTCGTCGCCGCAATTCTTCAGCACGGCAACCATCAGGTTGGCAATGGAGTAGCCGAACACTGTCAGGCTGTTGGACTTGCTGACATCTGGAAGATAGCGATCCATGAAGACGGACCACTCGCGGTAGGCCGGATCGCCGGCCGCGGCCGGATCGTCGCCCTCCCAGGAGTACCCCGCGGACAGAATGTCTTGCGCATTTTCGAAGCCCGCCGGCTGCATGACGGCGGAGACCGATTCCGACACAGTGGGAATGATGTGCTCGGGTTTCCAGCCCAGTTCTGCGACGCGCCGGATCGACATCGTCGCGAATTTTGGCGTCGTGATATCAAAGAAGATGTCGGCGCCGGAGGCCTTGAGCTTGGCGAGCTGCTGGGTGATGTTGGGGTCCGTGATCTTGTACACAGCCTCGGCAACGATCGGGATCTTGCCGCCGAGCCCGTCCTTCAGACCCTTGACGTAATCTTTTCCGAAATCGTCGTCCTGATAGAGGATTGCAATTTTCCCGCCATCGGGATGCTTCTCCAAGAGATACTGCGCATAGATGTGCGCCTCGGTCTGGTAGCTCGGCTGGAATCCCATCGTCCAGGGAAACTGGGCCGGCTGATCCCATGTCGAGGCGCCCGTCGCAACAAACAGCTGCGGAATCTTGTTGGCGTTCAGGTAAGGCCGCACTGCGGCGTTCGGCGCGGTGCCAAGGCCGGCGAACATGAAGAGGACCCGGTCTTCCTCCACGAGCTTTCGTGTCGCCTCAACCGTTTTCTGCGGGTTATAGGCGTCGTCGTAAGAGATGAAGTTGATCTTGCGGCCGCTGACGCCACCCTCGGCGTTGACCTTGCGGAAGTAGGCGGCGATCGTCTTGCCAATGACGCCGTAGGCGGCGGCGGGGCCGCTATAGGGCATGGTGTTGCCGATCCGGATTTCAGCATCGGCGGCATGGGCTGCCGAGGTCCACCCCGGTGCGAGGAGCGCAATTATCGCGGCAAAGGCCAGCGCGGGTGCTGCATGATTCAAGCCTCGACCGCGCCGCCAACGACTTGTCTTGGTCGCCGACGTGGCGCAATCCAACATGCGTCGATGGATATCGATGATCGCCCGCATCGCCTCCTCCTTGTTGCGCAACACCATTCCCGTGGCAGCGCCTGTTCTTGGAGAACTCATTCGTCGCGTGACGGCACCGGTTTGCCGCCCGGACCTGTCCAGATTGCTCTCTGATTAGTTCAATTGTGTGTTCGTGCCGCGCACATCGCGGGTTCTAGGAGCCGCGGCAAGCCGCTCGACGCCCGCCCACGTCTGAACCACAGCACTAGCGAATGGCGGACTGCTGGAGGCGGCGTCGAGCTTCGGGGGATCCCCGTTCGGCCGCGGTCGTATACCAAGCGCGCGCCTTTGCAGCGTCGGGCTGCACGCCCACAACATGCAGACTGGCGAGCACATCCGCGTCGAACGTGCCTGCCAAAGCGAGAGCGGCTTCCGCGTCACCCGCCTCCGCGATGCGCGTCAGAATCAGCCGAGCGCTGGCAATGTCGCCCACCGCGATCAGGTCCCGACCACGCTTCGACAAGGTCGCGATGTCGTCGCGCGTCATGGCGGGGACAGCCCGAGGCTCCGGCCTTGTGTCCGCAGGCCGTGTCACCGTGTCGGGTCGAGGTGCGACTTCCCGAGGTGCAATTTCCCTAAGAGGTGCAACTTCCCTAAGAGGTGCAACGTCTCTGAGCGATGTCCGAGCCCCCCCGGCCAAAGGCTTCGCCGCAGCCGCGGGCTCCGGCTCGGCGGTTGCAAGCAACGAGCTGACGGCTGATCGTGACTCCTCGGGCGTCGGAACCTTTGCCTCCGCCCTCGCAATCTGTGTCAGGTCGCTCAGAACAGGGCTGGGAAAAGCTCGACTCTTGCTGTCCCCGTTTTCAACGGAAGCGGCGATACCCATCGACGGGACCTGCACGGCGTTCAACAGAGCAAAGGCGGCGCAGGCGGCCACGATGACCGCGCCGCCGAGCTTGGCGACCATGCCGAGGCTTGGCAGGCCGGTCTCACGCGGTGGGGGCGGCATCACGACGGGTTCGAGCGTCGGCAACCAAACCCCCCGGTTCCGCTCGTCGCGATGAACTTTCTCGGCCGCCAGTCGAGCCTCGGTCAGCTCCGGACTTTCGTCGCCATCCCACTGTTCCGGCTGAGGGCGCTGCGACCGCCGACCGTCAGCGCGGCTCCTCATCCGTTCGGACTCTCGACGTATTTCTTCGACGAGACGATAGGTTTCGTCCTGTGGCGGCTCTTCATTCATCCAAGGGGGACTACGCATGTTCTGCCTGTCGGGATCATCTTTGGCCGAGGAACTCATTACCAATCTCCTGTCGACCGACCGGCGGTGCGTGGGCGCGGACTGCCCACTCGCTGCAAGACTATTTCAATTCACCAAATCAAAAGGATTGCGCGCCAAATTCAACGAACCGACCTGCCGTGACCGTCTTTCTCATTCTCAAATCAAAATTGTCGAATGGGGCCCGGTCGCGCGCGACGAACGGCACCCAGAAAACGTTCAAGATACGTCACGTGGCCGATAAAGTTGCGGCCTCAACCCCCACGCCCCGAGATCAGCCATCCGGCAGGCCGAGGCGACATTGTTTCCTTCCCACACCCACGCGGCGCCCCACTTTCGCGCCACTCCTTTACGTTCGCTGAGAAGATTGGCGATTGTGTGTTCGTTTGCCGGCGAATTCCGATGTCCGCTTGTACAACGACGCGCACTGCTCCCCCCGCGCGCATCGCCGCCCAATTCCTGTTCGACGGCTTCTTGCCCACGGGCAGCGTCTGGTCGTCGCCTGTCCAGACAGCGCACCGAGATCAGGCGTTTCGGTCCCAGAAAATGTTGGACAAAAAGGGCTCCCTAGGGTCTGGCCCCGGAGCTCCACACCCCGCGATCCTCACGTTCGGCACGCATATGCACACTCGAAGGTTTCCGTCGGGAGACAGATCAGCTGTCGTGATCAGCACCCTGTAAACCGCGGGTCACGCCCTTCGTGCATTTCCTTCAGGTATGCCCGCGCATATTCCGTCAACTGACGCGGATCATTCTGCCCGGCCGAAATAAGCGTGTCGATGTATTGAGTAATTCTCTCGCGCGATTGCGCCACCTGCGCGGCGTCCATCTTGCCAACCAACGCGTAGGTGCCCAACGCCTCATCAATGATTTCCCTCACCGGAAATCCTTACGCTGTACCATAATGTTGCATTGCAACATCCGTTTTCACAGGCGTCAAGTCCCATTTTTCGTTCCGTTGGCGATGACGGAGCCCGTTAAGCATGGGGGCCCGGGCCGATTCCTCGTCCTTCAATCGCGGCAAGGTCGCGCGCAACCACCACCTGATCTGACGTCTGGATACTCGAACTTGCAGCTTGCCGCGCAAGGATTCTCATATCGATGAGCGACACTCGCGCACCGGCCTTTGTTCTGTCCGCCAGGTCGAACAAAGAGTTCGAATTCGCATGGTAGCGTCCGCGCATTTGGTTAATGCACGCTCGCACAGACTGCGATCGGGCGTCAGCTGACCTCTCCGATCGTCCGACAAAGGCTGCCGGACAAACCGGCCCAAGCGTCTTGCGGCTTCGACCAGACCCTGAAGCCGCTCATTCAAGCGGCGTTCGTATGGAAGCGCTTCAATCCTGCCGATTCCCGGTTCATCTGCTCTTCACCTGTTTGACTCCGATCCTTGTCAGCGGTTCAGACGGCATCCGTAAGGTTCCCTGCGTCCCAAAAGTTGCAATTTGTCGACGGTTTCAATTTAAGCTATAGGTTATCGCATTGTAAGCGTGCTCCGGGGGGAGAGATGGGAGGTTCATGTTGGAAGAACAGTACCAGTTTTACGACCCAGACTCATCGCGACGGCGCACCGAAAAAACTACGAATGGGACGCCAGACATCGGCGTCGGCACCCCGCCGCCGCTGAGATTTTCTTCGCCGTGGCCGTGGGTACGGGCGATCATTATCAGCTGCGTGCTGTGGGCTTGCATTGCGTGGGTGGTCTGGCGTCTTTGGTAGCAAACAGACACCGAACGGCCGCGCACCTATGCGCCGGGCGCCTGTCGCAAACGCTGGATTTCGTCGAGATAAAGCCGTGCACTGCTCTTCCAGGAGAACAGCGCGGCTCTCTTCCTGCCATTTGCGGCCATCGTGGCGCGAAGATCTTGGTTTGTTGACAGACCAATGATCGCATCCCTCCAGCGATCACCATCATCAGGGTCCACATAGATCACGGCATCGCCACCGACCTCGACAAGGCTTGCTGCATTCGAGGAAATGACGGGACATCCCCTGGCCATCGCCTCCAATGGTGGAATTCCGAAGCCTTCGGTCTTGGAGGGAAATACCAGGCACACCGCGCCTTCATAGAGCGCGGCCAGATCGTCATCGTCGACATAGCCGGCGCGACGTATGTTGGGTTGACGAATGGCCGCCGTCTCTGCGGCAAAGATACTCGAATCCGCCCCGACAACGACGACATCGATTCCGGCCTCGTCGAGCCCCTTCGCCTGCTTCAAGACGATATCGACGTTCTTGTGCTTTGCGGTGCTGCCCAGCAACATGATATAGGGGCGCTTCAGTGCGCCGACGAATGGACTCTTGGCTCGTCTGGAATCCCACCGCAGGGCATGTTCGTGGCCGTTCGACGCAATGAAGATTTTTTCTTCTCGGCAGACACCATAATGAACCAGCGCATCTGCCGAGAACCGCGAGACGGTTGCGACCCGGCGAGCTTGCATGCCGACCAACGGCAGCAACGTCCGATAGGTCATGCCGAAAACGCGCGAATAGCTTTCCGGCTGGACGAATGTGTTCGCATCGTGAATGCAGACGACGTGATTTTGCCCAAATATCGGGCCGAAGTTTCCGAGACTGAGTATGCCGGCTCCCGCGTAGAACGGCAGGACGAATTGATCCCAGGCATGGCCTGACCCGAAACCCGTCTCGCGGACACCGATTTTCGAGAGAACCGGTCTCTCCCGGGTGCCCGGCGGAAGAACGAGACGCATGGACGCGAGGCGCGCGTGATCGCCTTCCTCCGAGAGTATTTCATCGAGCGCGGCAACGATCTCGTGCGCGTAACGTTGAACGCCCGTCATACGCTGGGTCAGAAACCGGCCGTTGATGGCCCAGCTTCGTGCGTCAACGCGGTTGTCGGACTTTTCCATCGATCCTGCTGCATTCACCTCGATGCGCGCGGCCGTCAGGCCAGTGTCCCGAAGCCGCAGTTCGAGTCCACTCGCGGCACCTTCTCCTGCGAACTTCGGATTTGAAAGGAAACTAGAAGCCCATGATTCCAGTGTGGTCTTGCTTCAGAAGTTCGCTTGGCGAACTCGCGAGCCGCAGTGCCGGGAAAGAACCACATTTTTGCCGACGCTGCGATCATCTCGCGGGTAACCTTAACGCCGGATTCCTTGGGAGCTGAACGCTCGACGACGTGACGGCTGAAACAATTTATCGGCCTGCGGCGAGTCCGTCTTCATCCCGGTTCACAGGTTGTGCCGGCGTCAACGTTAACGTCATACTTTCGTTGTGATGTCACGCGAACGACAGCAACGGTGTTATGAACCTCATGCGTCGACCCGCTCGCCTTCGATCGCACCGTCGGCGAGCCAACTACTTCACTCGCGTGCATGAGCCCTGACTATCAACGCACTCGTGCTTTTTTCCGGATTGCCCGACTTGGGCCAAAATGCGGTCATCCCGGTACGTTATGGACACATTCCAACGCATGATCACCTCTCGACTTTTTTTGCCGGCGGCTTGGGAAAAATCATAGTGCACCCGAAGGGCGACAACGGATGGCGGACCTCGCTCGGCGATTTGGCGATCGACCACGATGGACCGACCGACTGCGCATTCGAACCGTTCGATGACGCCTGGATTGAACGGCCGATCGTCGAACTCTTCAATCGGGTCGCTGCCCGGCATGGCGACAAGCTGGCCACGGTCGATGAGACCACCAGGCTGACCTACCGTGAGTTGCAAGGCGCATCCTTACATCTCGCCCGCCGCATCGACGCCCTTGTCCCACCCGGCAAGCCCGTTGGACTCCTGCTGCCGAACACGGCGCTGTTTCCGGTCGCCGCGTTAGCCTGTCTCGCAACTGGGCGGCCTTATGTGCCGATCGATCTCGCCTACCCGTCAATACGCATCGACCAGATCCGGGAAGAGGCAGGCTTGTCGGCGATGATCATCGACCGGATCGACGGCAAGGTCTTTTATGAGGGCCGCTCACTGCCGTGTCTCGACATCGGCACGTCGCTAGATGGTGCTGCAGATGAGCTTCCTCTTGCCGCGAGTCCGGATGGCCCCGCCATCATCCTCTACACATCCGGAAGCACCGGCAGACCCAAGGGCATATGCAACGATCAGCGCGCGATCTTGCAACGGGTCGCTCAGGCAACCAACTCGTGTCACCTGAACGCAGATGATCGTTTCTTTCTTCTCAGCTCTCCCGGCACGGTTGCCGGTGTGAGAGAAACGTTTGCCGCGCTACTGAACGGCGCGACGCTGTACGTCGCAGATCCGAATCGACTCGGCATCAATGGCGTCCTGCAAATGCTCGGCAACGCAGGCGTCACGGTTGGCTATGTCGTACCGGCGCTGCTGCGGCAGCTCCTGGCCGCACCCCAAGCGGGCGCCGCATTCGCTCAGGCCAGGGTCATCAGGATCGGGGGCGACATTCCGATCAAGGACGATCTCGCACTCTGCCGAGCTGTATTGCCGGCATCCTGCTGCATCCTGTTCGCGTTCAGCTCCACCGAAATCCCGACCATCTTCCAATGGTTCGTTCCCAAGGATTGGTATCCCGACAGTGTTCGGCTGCCGATCGGATACGCCCGCCCCGGCATGGATTTCAGGATCGACGATGAAGGCGCGGCCGACGGCGCCGGCGAACTGATCGTCAAGAGCCGTTACCTCGCGCTTGGTCATTGGCAGGGTGGAGACCTGCAGAACGGACCGTTCCAAATTGACCCGGCCGACCCGGAGGCCCGCGTCCTGCGGACCGGAGACCGTGTCCGCGTTCGACCCGATGGCCTTGTCGAGATGACCGGGCGAACCGACCGGCAAATCAAGGTGCGCGGTTTGCGCGTCGACCTGGCCGAAGTCGAACTGGCGCTGCGCGGCTGCACCGACGTTGCCGACGCCGCCGTGCTCCCGCGCCGCCAAAAGGAAGACGTGATTGCGCTCGTCGCCTTCCTCGTCCCGCGCGGCACGCCGAGCCCGACTTTCGAAGCTGATCTCAGGGTCAGCCTCGCAAGACTGCTGCCCCGGCGCATGTGCCCGACGCAGTTTCGCATTCTCGAAGCCTTGCCCCAGCTGCGCGGCTTCAAAACAGACTATCAGGCCCTCGCCTTGCTCGACCAGCGCGAGCTCGCGCAACCGGATCCTTTGAACGTTGACACATCCGCCCCCTCCATCATCCCCTCAGCGACACCGCAGTCACGTGTTCACGACGCCGTGGCACATGCCTGGACGACCATCGTCGGCCACCGATCGTTTCAGGAAAACATGCCCTGGGACGAAGCGGGGGGCGATTCTCTCGCGGCATTGCATCTCTGGTGCCTGATCGAGGAGATGCTCGGCCGCCGGCTCGTCATCAATAGCCTGGAGCTCAACGCCACCCCGACGACGCTTATCGCCGAGGTCGAAAGGCAGCTTTCACCACCGCAAGAGATTGCATCGAGGGCACCGCTGGTGTTCTTCCTGCCTTCCGCCGACGGCGACACGCCGCTACAGGCTCAGTTCCGCGCGGCGTTTCACAATCAGATCCGCTTCGAGGTCGTTCAATATCCCCCGTGGCGCGATATGATCGATGCCGGCGCGGACTTCGGCGTGCTGATCGCGGCGGCCGTCGATCAAATCCTGGCGATGAGCGAAGGCGACATTCTCCTCGCCGGCTTCTCGTTCGGCGGCTTCGTCGCATCAGAGGTGGCGCGTCGCCTCATGAAGCTCGATCGCCACGTCCTCTTCGTCGGACTGATCGACACTCAATTCGGATTCCAGTTGCAACGGCCACAGAGCGGGCTCTCAAAAGCCGGCAATCTGATCCGCAAGCTCTTTCTGGAGCCGACATCTCTCGAAGTGACCCTGTTCAAACTGCTTGCGAGAAAGTCCGCATTTGGAACTTTGCGCCGGCTCGGCGAGCTCGCCACGCGACTGCCGGCGAAAGCCTCGTTCAGATGGCAGTATCGTCTCAACTATCATCTCAGAGTGCAGGCCATGTACCGCTGGACGCTGGAGCCGGTGGCGGCGCCAATCTATCTGTTCCGGACGGACGAGTTCCCGCATTCCTCGGCCCACTCCACCTGGGGCACCCTCGCGAAGAACCTCGAGATCCTTTCAGTTGGAGGCACTCACCTTTCGATCCTGCGGCCTCCGGCGCGCGAAATTCTCTGCCGGCAGTTCTTGAAGGCCGTGAACGGCGCCAGGAATACGACGGATGTTGCCGCGGCGACGATCGCCGCGGAATAGATCGAAATGACAAAGCGAGCGATGCAGGTTTTCGTTCACCTTGCGTATGGCTTTGGCGCGCAATCCTGGGCCTGCCGCTGGAAGGAAGGCAAGATTCCGGGCATCAACGAGCCGCTCCCTTACGGATACTACCGTGCGGAGGCGATGGGTTGCTCGGTGACGCACTCGCAGGACAAGAAAGAATCCGCGCCGGAAAGACTATTCCGTCTCGGCATACGCGTCTTGCTTGGTTTCGATCTGATCCATGCGTGGCGCAATTTCGATGGTATCAGAAACGCCGACGTTGTCTGGACCCATACGGAGTCGCAGTTTCTCGCGATCCTCCTGTTGTTGCGCACGATGCCGCGCGGCAGACGGCCAAAATTGATCGCGCAGAGCGTTTGGCTGTTTGATCAGTGGCATAATTTCTCCGTATTGAAGCAATGGTTGTTGTCCATGCTGATCAGGCAGGCCGACGTCCTTACCGTTCTATCGCCGGAGAATCTTGCGGTTGCGAAGCGGCTGTTTCCCGAAATCCGATCGGAGCTGGTCTTGTTTGGAATTGCTGCCGATCGAAAGATCGAGCCCGGCCTTCACCCTGCCCAGAACAGCCTGAACGTCGTGTCTCTCGGCAATGATGTTCATCGCGACTGGGATATCCTGATCGCCGCGGTCGCCAATCAACCGGGCTGGACCCTCAAGATCGCATCCCAGACGATCAAACCCTCTTCGATTAGTGGCGCAACCAACGTCGAAATCGTCAGCCTGAAGACGAACGACGAAATACTTGCCCTCTATCAGTGGGCCGACCTGCTCGCGCTGGCCATCAAGCCCAACCTTCACGCATCGGGCATCACCGTCATCGAGGAAGCCGCCGTTCTCGGCGCGCCGGTCGTCTGCTCGGACATCGGCGGTCTGCGCGCCTATCTCTCCGACGCCGAGGTTCGCTTCGTGCCACCGCAAGACGTGAACGCACTACGTAGCGCGATTCAAGCGTTGGCAGATGATCCCGGCGCCCGCCTTGCGCTCGCGCAGAAGGCTCAGGCGCGGATGGGGCCGACGGGGCTGAGCTCGGAGTCATATGCGCGTCGACATGTCGAGATATCGCGGGAATTGCTCGGGTTGGATGGACCTTCCAAGCCCTGAGGCATGTACTGCCGCGTGTTGCGGCAGGCGGCCTGCTAATCGTACTCGGCGAAGCGATTGGGACAGACGAGGGGCGCCTCGACATATGTGACGCGGTCGGATCTGGGATCCTTGACGTCGAGGAAATCCGAGCCGAGAATAAAGAACGTGACAGCCTTGCGTTCCAGCTGGGAGAATGACGGCGCCGTCAACTTCCATCGTGCGAGCGCATCCACCCCGACGATGCCTGCGGCCCGTGCCCCGCCCTCGAGGGCAAGTCTGCGACCCAGCGTCTGGAACTTGGCGTCTTTGACGTCCCGCGTTAAAGCCGCGATACTCGCCGCATCGATCTTCACGTCCGGAAACCGGCGCGCCAGTATCTTGCCGACCAAGGACTCCGGGCCCGCCTTCCAGACGTAAACTCCTCCCGCCAGAGCCGCGCCCACGGCGCTCAACAGACCCAGGATCGACCGTCGGGAAGGATGCTGCGCCATCTGATCAACCCTCCAACGGATCAACTGTCCAACAGGTGCGCCGCGCGCAACGACATCGCCGCAACCGTCAGGCTTGGAGGCGCGGAACCAGAGGTCGGAAAGACCGACGAGCCGACGATGACAAGATTGCGGATGTCGTGATGGATTTGGCCGGCATCGACGACGCTTTCTCCGGGATCATGGCCCATGCGGAGCGTCCCCTGGAGATGGACGGAAATCGAATCCACCTGCCGCACCTCGATGCGCTCGACCGGAAGCGGCGCCAACACGGCCGGTAGTTTGTTGAGAGCAGCCTGCACGCCCTTGAGACCGTACTCCGATTGCTTCGGAAACGAGATGTGAGGCCGCCCGTCAGTCCCCAGCGTCACGACGCTCGCCGACTGAGGCAGAGCCTCCACGTTGATGGTGACGGGCAGAATATCCCGCCAGCGTCCATAATCCGGACGCATGCCGTACATCCAGCTGTTCTCAAAAAGTAGCAACGCCGCCCCGTACTCGCTTCGGTGCGGACCATCGAGCAACGACAGGTTCATACAGGTGGTGATGGTACTCCCGCCGAAGTTTTTCACCCCATCCAGATAGGCCTCGACCGTGCACTCGATCTTCTCATGGATATACCTGCCGATCAGGGGATGATTAAAGCCCGATTGCAGCAGCAGAACGGGACTGTGAATGCCGTTGGCGCCGAGCACGACAAGATCGGCACGGACGCTATACTGTTTTCCTTCGTTGACGAACCGGATTCCCTTCGCGACATCGTTCTGGACGTCGATGTATTCGACCTTCGAGTCGACGCAAATGTCGAGATCGGGGTGCTCGATGACGTGCTGCATCGTATTGAGGGCCGTGAATTTCGCGTCCACCGGACACCAACGACACTCGGCGGTGCCGCAGCAGGCGCTCCGCGAGCCAACGGCACGACTGAGCCGACCGTTCGGCATCGGAAAATGCATGTCCGGCTGCGCCGCCTTCATGATCCTATCGATGTCATTCATGCGATGCGGCGGCTGGGCATATGGGCCCGCGCCAGGATAATGGACGGCAACCTCGTCGGAGGCCGCGATCAACATCACCTGCTCGGCCTCACTGTAGTAGGGAGAAAGCTCGTCGTAAGAGATTGGCCAGTCGACGCCGACCCCGTATTTCGATTTCAGTCGAAAGTCGCTCGGGTGGTTGCGCGGGCATTGCGCCCACCAGCAGACCGTACCGCCACCGAACGCGATCGAATAATGCCAGGGCTTCTCACCTTCGGCTTTCGTATAGAGCGAGTCCGTATCGAGGATAGAGTTGGCCTTGTTCTTCACCTGCCAGTCGTGGGTCCTGTAGGCGCCCCATTCGACGAGCAACGTCCGGCCGGTTCGAGGCTTCTTCAAATATTCATGCAGGAAGAAGAATGAGCCGAAGCCTGAGCCGATGATGACCGTCTCGTAGCTGGCGTTCACTTTGTCTGGCTGAACGAACGGCACTCGGTTCGGTCCTGAAATCCGCTCGTTGGTTAACGTGAAGCCTTTGACAACCTGTCGTTACGGCTTTGTTCATCGAAAATGGGCCAAATTTCGCTTCTCACAACCGAAGGATTCGTCCCGGCGAAATCCGTCCCTTCAGCATGTCGATCAGGGCAAGCAGATTGCCCTTGAGACGCCCCTTGCGGTCGACCCAAGGCTCGGGAAAGAAGCTGCGGGCCATGTTTGCCGCGATGTTGCGCCACATCAGCTTGTTGGCGTGACGCCACGACATCGACCCCTTGCGGATCAGATAGATCGGATTGGCGATTTGCGAATAGCCAAAACGAACCCCGGAGGTGCGTCCGAGTTTGATGCCGAGATGAACACCGCGCAGCGCTGCGGCGTTCATGATCCGACCGTACGGTCGAACACGCAGGGAAAAATCGATGTCTTCCTGCCAGCCGTAGAGCGGGAGGTTTTCGTCAAACAGGATGCCATGGTCGAGCACGGGCTTCAGCCGAAACGCCATGTTGCAGCCATAAGTGCCGTATTGCTCCGTGAGTTCGCCCACCGCACCAAGCGATCTGGAATCGGAACGGATCAACTGGAGGCCCTCTTCCACGGTCAATCCCGGACCCCGTGCGCCATCGGCAATCAGCGAGCCCGTGATCGCGACGACATCCGGGCGGCTGATGAATATGTTCTCGAGATTTTCGATGTAGCGCGCATCGGCAAAAAAATCATCGTCGAAGAAAACGACAATGTCGGCGTTCGTGATGGCCGACAGTATCTTGTTGCGCTGGGCCGGCAAGCCAACCGGTCCACGAACCACGAGGCTTGGCTTGAGAAACTTCTTCAAGGATAACTCGTCGACATCCTCTTCCTTGACGGGACAAATCACCAGGCGATCAGGCAGTCGGCTCTGCTCCGCCAGAGTTGCGAGGTTCCGGGCAAGTACCTCGCGACGCCCCGATGTCGCAATACCCACGACGATGTCCAATTTTTCAGCCGGCATGTCTTCGTTCGGAGATTCCTGGAGACAACACGAGGTGGTCCGCAAACCTTAGCGGAACGCCGCCGAGGTCACCAATCTTGCTTCGGATGTTCGTTAACGCCATGCGCGAGCCCAGGATTGCGCAACAGTACCGAGCGGCCGTTCAAGCAGAAGCCAGCACAGATACCCTGAAGCTGTGACAAGCACGGTCAGGCCCAATACATTCGCATCAAATGGAAACACTTCCGCGCCTGCGATGCGCATTGCGCGCGCCCATGCCGGGAGCGCGAAGAATTGAAAGAGATAGATGGAATAGGACGCATCGCCCAGAACAGACATCAGCTTCCCAAATCTCCCCTCAGGTATGTTCACGCTGCTCATGCCCAAGACGATGCACGCCGCTGGAATTCCCCACAACAGGAACCGGACAGGTCCCTCTTCAGGGGGTGGCCAGACGATCGTCGCTGCAAGACATACAACTCCAATCGAGATCAACGCGCATATCGGCGCTGGGGACAATCTGCCCCTGGACAGCATCCACCAGGCTATCGCGATGCCCATCAGGAAATCCAACAGCAGCCAGTTGGTCACAAGGCCCAACCACGGGACTGAGGGCTTCCAAACCATCCCCAGCGCAACCAGACATCCGAATCCCTGGAAGATGAGCAGAAGTCCACGCCTGCGCGAGAAAAGCAGCGCGCCGGCAAAGACCGCATAGAAAAACATCTCATAATTGAGCGTCCATCCAACACCGACAACCGGGGTTGCATTCCAATCGGGCGGCGCAACCGGCAGGAAGAGATACGAGCCGACGATCCAGGGGAGATAGATACCCTTGTAATGTGTCGTAAAGACTTGCGGCGCGAAAATCAGGACAGCAAGGGCAACCGTCGTCAAAAACCAGTAGATGGGGACGATGCGCAGGATACGCCGGGTCATGAAGCGCAGCGGCGCACGAGGCCGCTCAAAGTCATTTCGATGGACGTGGAGCATGATGAAGCCCGAAATGACAAAAAACAGATCGACACCGGCATCTCCGGCGGTCAGCTGACCGCCGGCGCCAGTGAAAAGGGCGTGGTCGCTTGCGCCCGGAAAGGTCGTACTGAGCCTCGTGATGGCGTGGGTAAACACGACACCAATTGCCGCAACCGCGCGTAACACCTGGATGGATTCGAGCCGGCCCCCGCGCAACACCACGGGCCCGCCAGTCGAGTGAATTTCCGAGTCGTTATGAACGGCGCACAAGGACTACCTGCTACGCGGAACATCGTTGCTTGAACCGCTCTCGAGCCTAGCTCGACGGCCCTCTCCCGGAAAGCCGCTCGCGGGCGACCGCGTCCCGAATGAAAGCTAGGCATTCGAGAAGAAGGTCCGCCCCACATAACCCTCCAAGCGCCCGAGAGCGACGTTGAAGTCATAGACACACCGGTCAAGATCTCCCTTCACGCCTGCGAGCAACAGCTTGACCAGAGGGCGGCCGATCCAGTTCGCGGCGGCAAGATAGCCGTAACGATGCACGCCAAGCACGTAACCCAGGCCGCGGGCATATGCCCGACCTTTTGCCTGCATCGCCTTGGGCGGTATCTCGTCGAACCTCCGATGATGACCGAAAAACGACGGATCGAAGCGGCAGGTGAAGCCCTTGTCCAAGACGCGCAACAGGATGTCCTGGCCTTCGCAGGCCTGCCATGGCGTGGATGCTCCCACCCCGATGTCGTCGTCAAAGCCGTTCACCGCGAGCAACACGGTCTTCTTGAACAGCATCATCCATTCGATTCCCGAGATCCAGACGTTAGAGCGGTTGACTGCATGGGGCACCGGCGAATACTTGCCGTTGATATCGTTGCCCGCTTCGTCGGCCGCCCGTCCCGAGAGAACGTCGACGCTCGTCGTGGAAATGAGCTGCAGCCCGCGCGACAAGAGCCATGTCGGATACCAGCAATCATCATCGGGAAAAATGATGAACTCGCCCCGAGCAGCCGGCCAGCCGGCGTTGCGCGCGCGACTTAAGCCGCGTGCGTTGGGTGTGTGGATCCTCATGACGGGAAATGGCCAGCTTTTCTTCGACAGAGGCTCCAGACGATCGTCGGAATTCTGATCCACGACAATGACTTCGAAATCGGAACGATCCTGGTGGGCCAAGGTGTCAAACAGCCTGGCCAACTCCGTGGTCCGCCCAAGCGTCGCGATGACAAGAGAAATTCTGATTTCATCCGAGGACATTAGTGGGATGCCATTCTCGCGCCCGTCGATCGCCGGACCGCCATTGCTGTTCGATCGTGGAACGCTATTCGGCTTTGGAGGTCAAGCAGCAAGGAGAGTGCCACCTGCGCCAATGGTTAGCGTTAAGCATATTGTCAACACTAAATCGCATTGGGCCGAAACTAAGAACGATGTCGAACAGGTGTCGGCGGGCCGCGACGCAATGCCAAGACGATGCTAAGTCCAAGGCAAAGCGCAGTTCGAATTCTTGAGATGATCGGCGAAGCCAGGCGGACCTGATGAATATCGAAGACCTTTCCAGGTTTAGCCCCAACTCCCTTTTTGAGACCGACCTCGTCATCGTCGGCGGAGGTCCCGCGGGATTGACGATCGCGCGCGAATTTTTCGGCGCGTCAATTCGGGTCCTCGTGCTCGAAAGCGGTCTTCTTGAGGAAACGCAGAGCCACGCCGCTCTCGCCGAGGTCGAAAGCGTCGGCCAACCGCAAACAGAGCTGCAAAAGCAGAAGCGTCAAATGTTTCACGGCGCGAGCTCGGACCTTTGGTCGCAGGACGCGCAGCCCTATGGCGTTCGCTGCCGCGCGCTCGGCGGATCGACCCACGCCTGGGCCGGCAAATCCGCGGCATTCGATTCCATCGATTTCGGGCAACGACCCTGGGTCCCCTACTCCGGCTGGCCCATCGCACGCGAAACTCTCGACCCTTACCTCGATCGCGCGGCGGACGTCTTGAATCTCGGTCCCAACTGCTATGACGACGGGCTTTGGAAGCTGATCGGTATCAAGCCGCCGGAGCCGCGGCTTGATACCGCGGGTCTTCGCTCTTTCTTCTGGCAATTCGCCCGCTCGCGCGTGGATCATCTCGACGTCATGCGGTTCGGCCGGGAGTTCGTGACCTTCGAGGCAGACAACGTTCGCGTCCTGCTGAACGCCACCGCGCGACAAATCGCACTCTCTCCCGATGGAACCAGCTTCGAAGGACTCGAGATCTCGACAATCGACGGTGTGCGATCGACGGTCCGCGCCAAAATGGCGGTCATCGCGGCCAGCGGCATCGAAAATCCGCGGTTGCTACTGGCTTCGAACGCCGTCCAGTCGGCTGGCATCGGCAACGATCACGATCTGGTCGGCCGCTTCCTGATGGACCACGCGAGCGCGCGGGTCGGCCGTTTCGAACTGACGGACCTTGCACCCGTCATCAAGCGTTTCGGCTTCTACGGCGTCCGGCACGATGGCCGCACGCACATGTACATGCATGGCCTTGCGCTGTCCCGTGACCTCCAGGAGCGCGAACAGCTTCTGAACTCGGCGGTCTATTTCTTGCCGGAGCGTTCGCCGGACGATCCCTGGGATGCGCTCAAACGGCTGTTGCGGCGAACAAGCATCAATCCCGGCCGCGACCTGCTCGCCGTGTTCTCCGGCGCGGGACTGCTTGCGAAGGGTATCGGCATGAAGGCGCTTGCGAGCAACGCCACGCCGACCGTTCTCAAGGATTTCATCGTCGACACGGCGATCCGATACAGTCCCAATCTCGTCGTCGACGAATTTCAGAGCCGCGGGTTGCCGCACAAGCTGACCGGGCTTTGGATCGATGCGATCACCGAACAACGCCCCGATCCCGACAGCCGTGTCATCCTGTCCGATCGAACCGACCGGCTCGGTGTGCCGCTCGCGAGAGTGAACTGGCGCATCAACGATGATGAACGCCGCACCATCGTCCGCATTGCCGAACTTGCCTGCGACGCATTTGCGCGGACCGGCATTCCCCGACCGATCCTGGAGACATGGGTGGCCGAGAAGCGCCTGACCGACGGCGTCATCATCGACATGGCGCATACGCTCGGCACGACGCGCATGTCCGACAGTCCGAGAGCCGGCGTCGTCGATCAGAATTGCCGGGTTCACGGCGTTCGCGGACTCTACGTCGCGGGCGCATCGATCTTCCCGACCAGCGGCCACGCCAATCCAACGCTCATGATTCTCGCCCTGGCGATACGCCTCGCCGACACCATCAAATCCGAATTCGCCGGGCGCTGACGCGCCCATCCGGATCCCGAGCGTGCGCAAGAAGCACATTGGACGCTGCGGTCATCGGGCGCCGGGAGTCGCCATGATCCGGCGAATGATATCCCAATCGTCCGTCAGGCCTTTTCTGTCGATCAGAAACATGCCGAGGATGAAGATGGCAAGACCGATTGCCAGACCAAGGAGCGTCAAACCGAGGCTTGGTGAAGCGAGCCGCAACACCAGCAGGCAACCGCCCGCCGCAACCAAGCTCGAAATCGCCGGACCGACCAGACCTCGCAGCATTGGCGAGATCCGGCATCCGGTCGCGGGCGCAGACAGAATGATCAGAGTAGCAAAATGCAGCAAGGTGACGCCGGCAATGCCGATGACGACGCCCTCAAGTCCGGTCCAGAACCCCGCGCAGACCGCAATCACGCGCCCCACGCCGAATCCGACGGCACACCAAAAGTAGATCTCGAACCGGTCTATCGCCAGCAGGATCGGCCCGACCTGGACGGCGATGATCGACAACGCGGATATTGGCAGCAGAATTCTGAGCATCAATGCAAGATGGAGCCATTTCGGACCGAGCAGCATGTCGATCAGTTCCGGCGCCGCAGCCGCAGCCAGGAATGTCGCGGGGAAGAGGATTCCGGCAAGCATCCGGCAGAGCCGGCGATGAATATCCACGACGCTCGCCCTGTCGGCGGTCAGCGCCTGAACATACAGAGCCGCCCAGGATACATTTCCGACCGTCTCGGTTGCAAACCGAGAGATCTGGTTGGCGAATGTGAAACTGCCCAATAGCGCTGTGCCGAAGAGCCGGTCGATCAGAACGTTCTCGCCGACCCGGCCGAGATACTCCGAGAGCCGCGTCCCGATCAAGAGGCCGCCCGATGCCATGTGGGGATGAATGGAGCTCATGCTGAATTCAAACCTCGGCATTTCGAAAGCGCTGAGGTTGAGCACGACGGCGCGCGTCGCGTATGTCGAGAGATATTGAGCAACCAAGCTCCACGCGCCGGCGCCGTTGATGGCCATGACAACCGCAACGACGGCGCCCGTCAGGTTCGCCGCGAGATCGGCGGCGGCTCCGATGCCGAGATTTCTGCGTCGGGTCAAACGCGCGCCCGCAGGCACCGACAGCACGAGAAAGACGAGGCTCAGCGACAACAGCGCGACCATCGGAGACACCCGCGGCTGCTGGACCAGATGGGCCAAGAAGATGCCGAACATGCTTGCGCCCAGCGCGAGGCTTAGTCCGGTAAACAGCAAGAACCAGAACGCGCTCGACCAAACGAGCGAAGACGTTTCCGGCTCGCGCGCGAGCGTTGCCCCAAGACCGCCATCCGCCAGCAGCGCGACAAAGGAGACGGTCGGCAGCGCTAGGGCATAGATGCCGAACTCGTCGGGCCCCAGCAGGCGCGCCATGATCGGCAGCAGCAATAGCTGCAATCCGGCTTTGATGACGTTAACGGTTCCCGAGGCGATGGCGCCAAAGGCAAGCTTTCGACTGCTCGAGAGAGGCGCGGTTGCTCGCGTCCCCAACTCTCCACTTTGCCCATTATCGATCAATGACAAGTGTCCTTAACGCTCACATGACAGACGGGCCTGGTAGCAGATTGGATGACAGTCCACACAGCAGGACGCCCTCCTCTGCTCGTCGGGAGCGACAATCGCCCGCAATTAGCGGTTGAAATTCCGCTTACCATCCCGGACAGACCCTGGACAGCCTAATTGTCCGCTGGCGCCTCGAGATTGAACAAATGCCTAACGCACGGTCGCCAGTCGCCTTTGAACCGATTCAGCATGTTCGCCACCAAATCTTGAAGGCGACATATTCGGTCTATATTGAACGTGCGTTTTTTATGGCGTCAAAATCAAATTGAGGTAGTCGAAATGCCGCGTGTGGGAGTCACGGAATTGATCACCCTGAGCCGGGTGATCGCAAGCGGACAACTCCTTCGCTACCGAGGCGGTGAGCATGGCTTCACCACCAAATTCGAAATCGACCTTACCAAAAAGCTCGGCGTCAAGCACGCACTTACGGTTAACAGCGGAACGAGTGCGCTGATTTCGGCGTTGGCGGCCGCCGGCATCGGTCCGGGCGACGAAGTGCTGGTTCCAGCCTATACGTGGGTCGCTACGGCCATAGCGCCCTTGGCGGTCGGAGCAGTGCCTGTTCTCGTCGACGTCAATGAAAGCCTGACCATCGATCCCGAGGACATCAAACGCAAGATCACGCCGTACACCAAGGCGATCATCCCCGTTCACATGCTGAACCTCGTTTGCGATATGGACGCCATCATGGAGATCGCAAAGCAGCACCGGCTGAAAGTGATCGAGGACGCCTGCCAGGCGGTGGGCCTCACCTACAAAGGGCGTCGTGTCGGCACCATCGGCGAAGCCGGAGCCTTCAGCTTCAATCAGTTCAAGAATCTCAATTCCGGCGAGGGCGGCGCGGTCCTCACCAACGACGACCGCATTTTCACCCGCGCGCGGATGTACCACGACGTGGGAAGCTACACGCGCGAGCACGCGTTCGAGAGCAACGAAGCGGTGTTCGCGGGAGTTAACCTCCGCGTTTCGGAGTTGACCGGGGCAGTCCTCCACGCCCAGTTGCCGAAGCTTGATCCGCTGCTGCGTCGGCTCCGGCGGCGTCACACCATGATGACAAAGACGCTTTCCAGGACCGAGAGGTTTCGGATCTCTCCGCACAATGATCCGGCGAATGCGGTCGGCTTGACCGTCATCTTCGACCGCCCCGAAGATGCAAAGGCTTTCGCCGGCCATGCCGGCGTCGAACGGCTCATCGATACAGGTCGACATGTGTATACGAACTGGCAGCCGATCATGACGCAGCGAACCTTTCACGAGCGAATGAATCCCTGGAAATGGGCCAATCGCGACATCACCTATTCGAACGACATGTGCAGCCGGACACTCGACATTCTGGCGCGGACGTGCCGCGTCTCACTCGGCGCCCAGTATCCCCTGCCCTTCATGCAGCTGAGGGCGCGGATGCTGCTGAAGTCATTCTCGTAGTGCATGACCCCATCGAACGCCGCGAACCATCCGTCCGCGGCCCGTGACCGTTTCGGGATCAAGCCTGGGACCGCCGCAGACCTCGAAAGGGGATGACAATGTCTAGCGAGATTTTGAGCAAACCCATGGCGGATCAATCGCGCCGCCCCGATCGCTCCGCGATCGGACCGAAAAACGCAACGGTCGAGATCGTCGTCATCAGCCTTTCCCGCGCGACCGAGCGCCGCCGGAACATCGAAACCATGTTCCAGGGGACCGGGCTCACCTGGAGCTATTTCGACGCGCACACCTCGTTGAGCTGCCGCGGACTGCGGTATGATCTCGGTGAGGTGAAGAGACTGTTCGGGCGCACGCTCTCCAATCCGGAAATTGCCGTGTGCTCCAGTCATGTGGCCGTCCTCAACGAGTTCCTGGAACGCGGGTCCATGGACTACATCCTTGTCCTCGAAGATGACGTCATTTTCGACACGGATTTTCCGCTGGACGATTTCAGCGCGTTCTGCTCCGAGAACGGCATCGATTACGTCAGGCTGTTCGGCAAGCACTACGCCAAGGCGATCCGGCTGGGATTCTTCTTCGACCGCTCGATCGTCCGCTACACGACCAGCCCCGCCGGCGCGCAGGCGTACCTGATGTCCAAGGCGGGCGCCCGCAGGTTCCTGGATGGCTACCGATCGATCGATGCGACGGTCGATCTGGCCATGGACAAGTTCTGGATCACCCAATTGCCGATCTATTCCATTTTTCCGTATCCGATCATTGAGCGGTATTCTCCCACATCCATTCCCATGCAGCCCGCCATGAAAGAGCTGAGCGGGCGGGAGACCCTGATACGGCTGACCAATCGCGCGATCGAAAAGGCAAGGAAAATCCGCGGCAATCTGGCGCTTCGCACCTTGGACAAGAACATGAAGCGGAAATCGTGGCGTTTTCGACAGATCTTCGATGCGAAGGCCAAATGATCTGACCAGGAAGGTCGGCACCACCTGGACCGGCTCGCAATAGGCATCCGACGCGATGACGCCGATCGATGAACAATTGAACCGAGTTGAAATCGCCGCTGTTATGAACCTTTGGAGCTCTCCCGGCGCCGATAAGCGAGCGACGACATGACAGTCGAGCCCATTGGCATCATCGCACTCATCCTCGGGCTCATCGGTCTCTTCCGACCGCCGACCTTCATCGTTTACGCCTTTGTAACGTCGACGCTGCTCGGCGCGGCCGCTGCATTCAACGTCAGCGCGATCGGGGGCGTTAGCATACCTCCCGCGCATTTGCTGTTTGGGTTTCTCACGGTGAGGCTCCTCAGCTCGCGCGAGATCCGGCACAGGACGGCCGAAACGCTCGCGTTTGGCCGGCCCGGCTTTTGGCTTGCGCTCACGGTCAGCCTGAGCCTCGTCACGGCGTATTTCATGCCAAGGCTGTTTCAGGGCGAGACGTTCGTCTTTCCCGTGCGAGCCGAGGCCGCGGGTGTCGTGCCGCTCGCGCCAGCGACGTCAAACGTCACCCAATCCGTGTATTTCATCGCGGACGCGACCTGCTTTCTGGTTCTGTCCGGCTATGCCGGCACCCGGGACGGGATCAGGACTTTGCTCAACGTCGCCCTGCTCGCGGCCACGGTGAATCTGATCTTTGCGGCGCTCGATCTGATCACCTATTTCACGAACACGACCGAAATCTTCGCACTGATCAGAAACGCGAATTACGCAATGCTGGTCGAGGCCGACGTTGCAGGTTTCAAGCGAATTGTGGGATCGTTCGTAGAGGCGTCATCATTCGGCGGCGCCACCATGGGCTATTTTGCGTTCACGGGTAGGCTTTGGCTTCTCGGCATCTGGCCGCGCCTCACCTTGACCCTCACCCTGCTTTCGCTGGCCGCCACCCTTTTTGCCACGTCCACGACCGCCTATGTCGGACTGGCCGTATTCTTGTCCATCACTTATCTGGACATCTTGATACGTACCGCGAGCCGCCCGTCGACGCCGCAAATGCGCCTTTTCGTCGTCGGCGCGCCGCTGCTGTTTGCGGCCGTCGCCGTGGCCGTTGCGTTGAGCGATACCTATTCGGACATGGTCCGCGACCTGCTCGACACGTTCTTCTTCAACAAGCTCTCCACCGCTTCCGGCCAGGAACGCTCGGCCTGGAACAGCACGGCCCTTCAAGGTTTCTTCGACACGATGGGCTTTGGCTTCGGCAATGGCAGCGGCAGAGCTTCGAGTTTTGTCATTGCATCTCTCGCGAGTCTCGGAATGTTCGGATCCGCGCTGTTCGCGATGTTCTTCATCGGCATGTTCTTTGGCGGCGGCAGCGGTACGTCGACGCCGAGCCCGATCGAGGAGGCCGCCCGGCAGAGCGCCAAATCCATGTGCCTTGCCTGGTTGATCACGGGGACGGTCTCCGATCCGTTGATCGAACTTGGCCTAGCTTTCTATTCATTTGCGGCATTGGCCGGCGCCCGTGGCGTCCAGACCACCCCTGAGAATCTCAAGGTGTTGCAGCCGTCACCGTCACGGCTTCACCTGCGCCACGTTCAAAATCCGCCCTTGTCCTGAGCACCGCCCTCGGAACACTCGGCAGACGCGCATCACATGCGCGACGCGCGATCAGCCCTTCGCCCTGGTCACCGCGCCCGGAATCCAGGTTGCCCGGCCGAGCGCATGGCGGAGAGGTTCGTCAAATGCCCTCAGCACGAGATAGCTGCCGGCCAATATCCCGGCGACGAGCAACGGCCCTTCAAAGACGATGCTTTGATGCTGCTTTGTCGCGAACTGATAAAATCCATTCAACCAGCAAAATATCACGTAGTGCAGCGCGTAGACCGGATAAGACAATGCGCCGCCCAACAGGGCGATGGACCTGACATGTCCTGACAGACGGACCCTGGAGCCCGTCAAGACAACGAGCGGAGACACGATCGCGATCCAGGCGATATGAGCCGAGAGCGGCAGCGAATCCGGATAATAGAAAATGACGGTCATCGCGATCACGGAGAGCCAGAACGCCGGCCGAAGATCCATTTCGGGAAGGTATCGTCTCTCGGAATAATAGAGCAATACGCCGGCAAAGAACGATGCCCCGACGCGCGGAAATCCGCTCCAGAAGGTTGCAGTCTCATCACCGCCAAGTCCGACGAACGGCAGTGACGCGAGACAAACTGCAAAGACGATCAACGACAACCAGGGTTGAAGAAAGCGCCGCGACACCGACCAGAACACGTTCACCACAATCTCCAGAAACAGGGAGTATTGCGGCCCGTTCAACGGGAACACCTGAGGTCCTCCGATTGAGCTGCTCGCAGCAAGAAACGGGATGTTGATGATTCCGAGAAAGGTAGCGAACAGCAACTCGCCGTATGACAAGGGACTGCCATTGGCGTGCGACCGGAACAGAACGTAGAGAGCACTGACGACCGTGGCCAATATGGTCAGGGGCATCAGCCTGATCAGACGGAGGCGCAGAAACTGCAGCGGTGAGAGATCGGTTCGGAAGCGCTCTTCATACGCAAGAGGCAAGACAAAGCCGCTCAGGCAAAAGAAGAAATCGACGGCAAGGTGGCTGTTCGTCGCCAGCCACGGCATGTGCATCCAGTGGCCGATATGGAAGAAGACGACCGAAAGAGCAGCGAAACCTCGCAAACCATCAAGCGTCGCGTAATGATCTCTTTTTTCCACTTGCCGATCCAAGATCTCGCCCACCCCCGAATTCCAGCCGGCGGGACGGTGCCATCGAACTACATACTACCGCATCAAGGGCCAGGCGAGACTTGAACATCCCGATAGCGGCTACGCCGAGAAAATCGATCTCGTTGGTAAATTGAGTTCAGCTCGGATGGTCTCCGTCGGCCCAGGATCACCTTGCTTGACGATGCGGCGACACCCAATTACGCGCGGATCGCCACGATATCGCCAACCCTCGCCCATAGGTTGGGCTTGCGCGCTGCAACGGTTTGATTGTGTTTTATGAAACCTCGAGGATTGGTCGGAGGCGGGTTGCGGGCCAATGTTCCCGCAAGTGCCGGACCGCGGGACACAGCGCCGCTTTCCCGAGGCTTCCGTCAAAGTCGCGTCGATCCAGCAAGGAAGTTGTGATGAATAATTCGCCGGCTGGCCTGTTGGCTGCTTTCTTGACTTTGAATTTGCCTCTCACTCATGCGATAGCGGCCGATAATTCCGCTTCGTCAGCGTCCGGATCTTCCTGCGAACTTCGTGCCGTCTTCATCGAGAACTTCGACGAGGAAACGGCGCCCAACCGGCGGATCGAAACGATCTCCGCCAGTCGGATCGGTCCGGCGCGGTGGACCGCCCACACGCCTTGGAACGGGGATTTTGGCGACGCAAGATTCGCCGACCCTCTGCCGGGAGGACCGTTCAAGATCAAGGATGGAATCCTATCGATAACGGCATCCAAAGACAGTGACGGGCATTGGTCCTCCGGCCTTATCGCGGCCGCCGATGCGACAGGTGCCGGCGCAGGAACGCGCTACGGATATTTCGAAGCGCGCATGAAGATGCCGCCGGGGCCAGGCACTTGGCCAGCCTTTTGGCTGGCAGCGCTCAAGCCGGTGCAGGGCTCCGATCGCAACGTCGAAATCGACGTCATCGAGTATTATGGCCAATTCACATACGCTTACCGGCCCGCCATTCATGTCTGGTACAAGGATGAAGCCAAGACCCGGGGCAAGGACCAGGAGGTCAAGGTCCCCGACGGGTCTCTGGTCCAGGATTTTCACACCTACGGGGTCGACATCTCTCCGCAGGCCATCGTCTTCTTTCTCGACCGCAAGCCGGTCTGGAGTCAGCCGACTCCGCCCGAACTCGACGGTCCCCTCTACCCGCTCGTTAATCTTGCGCTTGGCAGCGGCTGGCCGATCGACAAGACACCAAATCCTTCCACGCTTCTCGTCGACTACGTCCATGTCTACGGGCGAGACGCTGGCCCGCCCGAGGGCTGCCCGCCGGGGCCGCCGAACTGATCGGGACCGAACCGTAAGAGCGCATGGGATCGCGTGAGGTCAACGTCGCTTCGCCATCTTCCTGCCCAGTTCCTCTCACGCGGATAGCTCGTCCACTCCTGAGCATTCAAGGCGGCCTTCGGAAAGCTCCGGAAGAGAGTCGGATGCTGTTAACTACGGTATGCATCGGCGCATGTCTCGAGGCGGTGAACCCGATACTCATGACGATCCGGGACGAGGACTTTCGTGATGCGAGTCGCAATCATTCATTACTGGCTGGTCGGCATGCGCGGCGGCGAGAAGGTGATTGAAGCGCTGTGTGAAATGTATCCTCAAGCCGATATTTTTACCCATGTCTACGTTCCGGAGATGGTCTCGGAGCGGATTCGGCAGCATCGTATCATCCCGACCTTCATCAATTCGTTGCCGCGCGCGCCGCGGATGTACAGGACTTATCTGCCCTTGATGCCGCTCGCGCTCGAGCAGCTCGACCTGCGCGGCTACGATCTCGTGATCTCGAGTGAATCGGGCCCGTCCAAGGGAGTCATCGCGCCCCCGGATGCCGTCCACGTCTGCTACTGCCATACGCCGATGCGTTACATCTGGAACATGTATCACGAGTATCGCAGCGGTGCCGGCCTGGTGACGCGGTTGATGATGCCGCCGCTCTCTCACTACCTGCGGATGTGGGACGTCACCTCCGCCTCGCGCGTCGACAGTTTCGTTGCGAACTCGGCCACCGTCGCACGGCGCATTCACCGGTTCTACGGAGCAGATTCGGTCGTCATCCATCCCCCCGTCGACACCGGCGCGTTTTCCGTCGCTGCTCCTTCGGAGCTCGGTGACTATTATTTGATGGCGGGTGAACTTGTCTCCTACAAGCGACCTGATCTCGCGGTCCGCGCCTTCAACGAAATGCAATTGAAACTGGTCGTGATCGGCGGCGGCGAGATGCTCGATGAGCTTCGTCGAATTGCCGGCCCGACGGTCACGGTCATGGGCTCGCAGCCGTTCGACGTATTGAAGCAGCATTACGCACGATGCCGGGCACTGATCTTTCCCGGCGAAGAAGATTTTGGGATGGTTCCCGTCGAGGCCATGGCGAGCGGACGTCCCGTCGTTGCCTTCGGTCGGGGCGGCGCGACCGAGACGGTCGCGGACGGCCTCTCAGGTGTCTTCTTCACCGAGCAAACGGCTGCAGCGATCTCGTCCGCGGTCAGGCACATGGCGGACCTCACCATCGATTCCGGGAAGATCGCCGCTCACGCGGAACAGTTTGGCCGGGAGCAGTTCTTGCGAAAGATGCGCGGCCACATCGATGGCCTGCTCGCTGCACGCGCCGGCGCGCGCTGACCGCGCGTCCGCGTCGCGAATTCATGACGTATGCGTCTCGCTCGCGTTGTCGTACGTGTCGATGACCGACAGTGACGATTCGTCGATCACGAGGCATGTCAGCCGCCCGGTCGCAAACGCGCCCGTATCGATATCGATCCGGTTTGGTCCAACTTGGACTTCGCGTGTGGGCGTGTGTCCATGAACGACGATCTTGCCGAAATCCTCGTTCGACGACAGAAATTCCTGCCTTATCCAGAGCAGATCGCTCTCTTTCTGCTGCGACAGTTCGACGTTCGGCTTCACGCCCGCATGAGCAAAGAAGAAATCGCCGCAGGCAAACGAGGTCTGCAGGTCCCGAAAGAAACGAAAATGGGTCTGCGGCAGCGCATCATGGAAGGCCGCTTGCAACCTGACGACTTGTCCGTCATCTGAGAATCCTCTCGGAGGAACCCCGACCCCGTACGAAACCAGGGTTTCGACGCCACCCAGGCGCATCCAATGATCGAAGAGGGCGCGATCGCGCAGGCAGCTGATCGCGATCTGCTCATGATTTCCCTTCAAGAAAACCGACTCGCTGGTTTCGGCATGCTCGACCAGGCGATCGATCGTCTCGCGTGACGACGGACCGCGATCGATATAGTCGCCCAGGAAAACGAACATCGGTCTGATCGCGGGGCGAGCCAAGATGTCGTCATCGATCCGCGTCAGCAGTTCGTTGAGGAGGTCGAGACGGCCGTGAATGTCGCCAACGGCATAGATCCGCACGCCCGCCGGCAACGAGGGACGCCGCCCCTCAACCTGCAGTTGTTGACTGCCTGGAAGCAAAGTCGGCACGCGTCAGCCCGCCACTGCCAAACGGATTCCACGAAGAGGCGAGATCATTGGAAACACATGTTGAGACTCATCGAGCAAGCGAAACAGCCGATCCTTTTTGCGCCATCCCACCATCCGGCGAAAGCGCTCCCGCATACCATTCGGAGCAGAATGCAAATTTGGTCGCGACAAGTCGCGCTCGACCCAGATAAGCCCGCATTTTGGCCAGAAATAGCCGGCTTTCACGCAAAAACTCACCCGATCAACCATAACGACGAGGTGTGGTTGATACATCTTTTAGGCTCATATAGTCGTGGCGCGTGGAAAGCAATTTTCCATCAGAAACAAATGGTTGGGGCGTATGCGTATCAGAGTGATCGTGACGGCACTGTTTTGTCAACTGTTGCTGGCATTTTGCGTAAACGAGGGATGGACCGCCCCGTGTGTCGCGCCACCCGTTTCCGCCGACGCGATTGCAAGGTTCAAGGAAAACCCTCAGGCCGTTGTCGCTCCGGATTCCGACACCCGCACCATCGAAGCTTTCGTGAGAGACCTCGTGGGAACCGACGCCGGGCTGGCGCCGGATTTCGTTCGCCTGGCGCAAGACACGACGCCTCGATTCCAGACGGCGATTGCGGCCGGTCTCGCTCAGGCAGCGGTCGCCTGTTCAACCGTCGACCAGCAGGCAGCGCTCCTCATCCAGCAGGCGGTGGCAGGCTTCGAGAACGGCGAGTTCCAAGCCTCCTTTGCAGCCGTTGCAGGTGACCTCTCGACGGCTGCGACGGAGGCCGCCGCAGCTTCTGCGTCGAGTTCAGTGGGCAGCGTGGTCATTGTCAACCCGAATGCGGCTCAGGCGCGGGCCACGAACCCCGGCGGCGGGGGCGGTCCAACTCTGATCCAGATCACCGGCGGCACTCCGACCGCCCGCACGACGATCGGGACCGGCGCCCCGACCACGACGACAACCGCCGCAAGTCCGGTCAGCGCAACGCGTTGAACTTCCGCGACAGCGAAAGACTACCGTTGAGATGGGGTTGAGTTCGAGGAATCTTGGATGAACGTAGCCGGGCAGTTTGCCAAGTATCGACCGGTGATCGATAGCGACACTGGCGCCGGAACGTTTCCGTTACTGCAGGTTCGCGATTTTCTGGGCCGGCAGTGGCGCCTGATCGCCCTCGTGACCTGCCTGGCCGTGGTGCTTGGCGTTGCGTATCTGGCCATCACTCCGTCGAGATACACCGCGCAAGCAGATATGATCATCGACACCAAGCGGGTCACCTGGACGCAATCGGAGCTCGCGACGGAAAATCGCAACGTCGAGGACGCATCGGTCGAGAGCGAGATCGAAACGACGAAATCCGAAAAAGTCATTCTCGGGGTCATTCGGCGATTGCAGTTGAACGAGGATCCAGAGTTTGTTGGCGCGGGCCGCGGCTTGAAGCGCCGCATTCTGTCCCTGTTGCCATTCGTTCCGGCGGTGGATCCGGAGCCCTCCAACGAACAGGTGACGCGCCGGGTCCTTGGCGCGGTCAAAGACAATTTGCGCGTCACCCGGCTGGGACGCAGCTACCTCGAGCAGATCGCGTTCACGTCGCTTGATCAGGACAAGGCCGCGAAGATCGCAAACGCCTTCGCCGATGCCTATATCGAAGACCAGCTGCAGGCAAAATTCGAGGCGACCCGTCGCGCCAGCGCCTGGCTGGAGCAGCGGATCGGAGAGCTGCGACAGCAGGCCAGCGACGCCTATAAGGCCGTGCAGGATTTCAAGTCCCAGAACAGCATCATCATCGGCGTCGACGGCAAGCTCGCGAGCGAAGTCGAGCTCGATCAGCTTGGAATAGCGCTGGCGAAGGCCCGCGCCGACACCAGCCAGGCGCGCGCAAAACTCGATCGCATCACGCGTGTGCTGGAGCAGCGATCGGACAAGGCAAGCTTCGACATCCCCGATCCGGTCGTCACCGACGCGCTCAGTAATCCCGTCATCACGAAGCTTCGCCAGCAATTCCTCGACGACCAGAACCGGGAGTCGGAATGGAGCGCCCGTTACGGGGCGGATCACCAGGCCGCGCGAAATCTGCGTGCGGAGATGGCAGCCTTGCAGCGCGCGATCTGGGACGAAATCTCGCGCATCGCCGAGAGCTACAAGAGCGAGCTACAGATTGCGAAGAGCCAGGAAGAGTCGATCGACAAGCGCATGGGCGAGGTCTTTCAGCAGTCGGGTTCGACGCGACAATCCCAGGTTCGCTTGCGCGAACTGGAGACGGCAGCGAACACCTATCGCGGAATCTACGAGACGTTCCTGTCCCGGTTCACCCAATCGGTGCAGCAGCAATCCTTTCCGTCAACCGAGGCTCGGGTGGTCACGGCTGCGACCCCTCCCAGCGCGCCGAGTTCTCCCAAGAAGAGCCTGACGCTGGTGCTGGCCACCATCCTGGGATTTGGCTTCGGAGTCATGGCCGCGTTTGCCCGCGAGCAGATGAGCCGTCAAATTCACACCCGTGCGCAGCTTGAAAGTCTGCTGGGAACGAACTGTCTCGCGGTCATTCCGGCTTTTGCGACGAAGGGATCCGCCCGGCGCAAACAGGGGGCGACTAAGGACTCGGAAGCCTTTCGACAGATCTGCGAGGTTGCGCCGTTTTCGGCGACCGCCGAAGCGCTGCGCTATATCAAGGTCGCCATCGATTTGCACCCAACCGGAGGCAAGGTCATCGGGTTTGTTTCCGCGCTGCCCGGTGAAGGAAAAACCACGGTTGCCGGTGGCTTCGCGGCCTTCCTTGCCAAGGCCGGCGCGCGCACGCTGCTGATCGATGCCGATCTGCGCAATCCCTCGATGACCAGGACGCTCGGTTACACCGACGCCAAAGGGTTGCTTGAGCTAGTCGCGGACAAGTCGTCCTTTGGCGATCTGGTCAAGACCGACGAGAAGCGCAAATTCGACTTCCTGGCATCGTCGACGCGGATCAGGCCGTCCAACAGTTCGGATATCCTGAACTCCCCCGCAGTCAAGCAGATGCTGAAGACGGCCGCGAACGACTACGACTATGTCATCGTCGACCTGCCGCCGGTCCTTCCCGTCGTTGACGTCAGGGCGGTGGCCCATTTGTTCGATGCGTTCGTTCTGGTCGTGGAATGGGGAAGCACATCGACCGACGAGATCGTCAAGGCCGCCGCGGCCTCGCCGGTTCTGTCGGAGCGCTTGCTTGGCGCGGTCCTCAACAAGGCCGACCATGCCGTGATGCGACGCTTCGAGGGCTATTCGGATCGCAGCTACAACTATTATACGAACGAGAAGATTCCTTCGGAAATCACCTAGTGCAGCAGTCCGCAGACTCTCGTCGTTGTCGCCACGGTCCGTCGCGAGAACGTCCGAACCAGCGTCGCACGCGAGGAGTGAATTTCGAGGGCGCGACAAAATGGTGCGAACTTCCGATCCGGGACGCGAGATCTTGCCCTTGCCTGAGCAACAGCCTGGTTTCCGCCTGCTCGCTCTGCGATGCCTGACGGCTTGCATCGGCTGCGTGGGATTGGCCTTTGGATTCTCCGATCTCGTGCGCGGCGAGGTCAGCGATGATTTTCGGGATCTTGAATCTCGCCTCCTGCAATTCGAAACCTTCAGCCAGCCGACGGCGAGACAGGCGCTTGCGAGCGCCGCGGCGTGGAATGTGAGTTTTTGCGACAATCACGCCCAGCGAGCGCTCCTGCTCATGGAAATACCCCTTGCGGATGCAGCGTTGCGATCCGGGGTCGTGCACGAATACGACGAGCGAATCCGGTCGCTTGAAGCCAGAGGTAGACAGGCACTGAGCTGCACGCCGCGGGACTCATTCGTTTGGCTCGTGCTGTTCGGGCTGGCAGCCGGGCATGGAATTCTGAACGAGCACGCTTTCGACCTGCTCGCGATGTCCTATGAGACCTCGCCCAACGAAGCGTGGATCGGGAGCCGCCGGACCGCGCTCGCGATACCCGTCGTTCTTTCCGCGCCCGAGCCGATACGGCAAAAGATCCTGACCGAGTTTCAAAGTCTCGTCAGGCACGGGTTTGCCGAGATGCCCGCCCGCTCCTACTTGCACGCCTCCGGGCCAATTCGCTCTTTATTGCAATCACAGATTGAACTGCTCGACGCGTCCAGTCAAAAGACCTTCTCTGACGCCCTGCAACGAGTTCGGTCCTAGGCGGCCTTTGCCATCGTCCGGTTTGCTGGTATGCGTGTCGCTCGCAGATTGCGGCAAGGCTGGTGTCACGAGTTGGACGTTCGCAACGATTTATGCCGTCCTCGTAGCACTACACGAAAGCTCGATCGAGGCTATTTGCCATGGCATTTTGGATCGCGACACTGCTCGTGACCGGGTTCCTGACGACGGCATCCGTGCGCTGTTCGGGGCAGGAAATGGAGAATTTTCCGGATGCGGCGCTGACGCGTGAACAGTGGCAACAGCGTGTGGAGGCTGCGCGTCGGCGTTCGGAGGACTTTGTTGCCAACCCGCGCACGCAAATGGCCGATCCCGCTCCGTCCGACCGATTGGAAGCTGAAGCCGCCGAGCGTGCCGCGAACGATCCAACGCTTCGGCCGGGCGATATCATCTCCACCCGCCGCGGCCTTTTCGTCTTCACAGGGCGAGATGAGGAGCATCGGCCCAGCGACTTTCTTCCGGTCCCGAGCCGGCGCTCTCCGCCATGAGGCGGTTGGCGGCCGGCGCGCTCGCCAAAGCCCCGGCATCGTCAAGACGCCACTGAACGACAGACTCGAGCACCGTCGCGCGCGAAGAAACTCACGGGCCCCCATCGGCGGATGGGGTTCCATTGCGGCTTGCCGCCGCCGGATCTGACACAACCTTTGGTAATTTTGGGGAAAGTCGATACGCGGCTTGTTGGAGTTAACAAAACAAAAGAAGCGCGAACTTTCTCGCGGCTCCAGATACCAATTGCTATCAGGGTTTGATTTCGCCTGGGCTACGAGCTGGCGTCTGACCTTTGCGGCAGCGTTGGCCCAAGTGTTGCCCGAATCTCGCCAAATTATTTGCAAGTTCAATATTTTATCGCATTTATCTTAACGGAAAGTCGTCGATCACTCCGGTGCTTTCTCGGATTGTGCGTCCCCCACCAAATTGCCAAGAAAGGGTAAAGGGGAAGCCACAAAGGAGGGGTGTTTTATTAGTATTGTTTTGTCAGTAGCGTTTGGGAGTAAAGTATGAGCGACTTGGCTGACACGCGCAGGGAACTGCGATTCGGTTCAGTAGGTCTGGTAAGTCCGGTCGGACTTACTCCGAAGCGGATGATCGATATCGTCCTCGCCCTTTCAGGCATCCTGCTGCTTGCGCCCTTACTCATCATCTGTTTCGCTTTGACGGTTGCGACGTCTCCCGGTCCAGCGCTATTTCGGCATCGGCGCGTTGGATTCAAAGGAAAGTATTTCGACTGCTTGAAGTTCCGCACCATGGTGACGGATGCGCCCGAGCGCCTGCACAGGCTCCTCGAGATGGATGCGGCGGCTGCCGCCGAGTGGGCGGCCAATCGCAAGCTGCGTTACGATCCTCGCGTGACTGTAATCGGGGAAATCCTGCGCAAGTCCAGCCTGGACGAGTTGCCGCAGTTGTTCAACGTTCTGAGGGGCGACATGAGCATCGTTGGCCCTCGCCCGGTGACCGAAGAGGAACTGGAGCGGTACGACAGTTCGGTCGGTGCATACCTTGCCTGTCGACCGGGAATAACCGGGCTGTGGCAAGTCAGCGGCCGCAGCACAACGACGTACAGCAAGCGCGTCGCCTGCGATACCTATTACGCACGCAATTGGTCGATGGCGCTCGACGTAAAAATATTGATCGTGACCATCCCGTCGCTGTTGGTTGCCGATGGAGCGTTTTGATCCAGCCATAGACGTGACCACGGCAGGATAAGCGTTACCGAGGAGACCTCTCGGGGCAATTTCAGTGATCAATTCGAGCTGGCGGCCCATTCCAGCGCCAGACGAATGAACCATCTCGAGCCCGTCAACCTGCGAGATTCGGGGGTCTAGACTGGATCCCCCTCTGCGCGAGCGGACGGGAAAGCCGTCCTGGTCTTGCGTTCGATCCTGGTCGCATCCGCGACGATTGCGTGGTTATTCTGGGTTGGGGATTTATCCAGTCTT
>WNGQ01000337.1_pt1 | contig 84800 bp, 81 predicted proteins | sample 5407661 | NCBI WGS metagenome assembly WNGQ01 (sample SAMN13153382, study PRJNA577476) | soil metagenome | isolation source: 60 cm soil or saprolite under Garry oak tree replicate 2 | place: USA:California | collected 2016-06-15
ACCGGCTGGCCGGTGCCCGCGAGGACCACGAACCACCTCGGGAACGCGTCGATGATCGGGTACAGCGCCACCGGCACCGCAACCCCATGCTGCTGACTGGCCTCACAGAGCGCCGCCAGCAGCCACTTCGTCCTCACCACCGCAAGCCCAACCTCGTCACGACTCACCCCACGGCGGAGCTTGGCCGTCGCCTCCTCGATCAGGTCAACTACCAATCTCCGAACCTCCTGCTCGACTCGTGTGCCAATTGGGCCGTTCACGGTTCGAGAGGAAGGTAGAAGGCCGTGATGACCCCAATACGGAACCTCATTGCAAGGTGGTAATCGGGTTCCGGCGCCAACGGCGAGCGGTCAGAGCATCGCGAGCTGCTCGCGGAGTGCCTGGGCGACCGGAGAACTCTGTAAGCGCGGATCCAGGGCGTCGGAGAACTCGCGGATGCGTTTCACCACGCGGACGTAGTCGATCTGGGTCGCGATCGCCAAGCTTTCGCTGGCACTGCCACACGCACTATCGAGGTCGCCGGACAGGCCGAGCGCGCTCGCCCGATTGGCAAGGATGACACTCCGAAGCTTCAGCGACGAAGTAGGCAACTCCCCGAGTGCCTGGTCGAGAACGGCCACGGCTTGCCGGCCCCGGCCAAGCTTGACCAGGCAGGCACCCTCGTCGCTGCGAATGAATGCGTCTGAAAGGAACCCCATCCAGGGTGGCTCGTCTGGACGCCGGCCTTTGTCGTACCAATCCTGGGCCTGTCCGAGCGCCGATATGCACTCGGTGGAATGGCCGAGGCCAGCGTGTGCGTGGGCGGTCAGGAGTGCCACCCATGACCGCAGTGAGAAGAGCTGTGTCCGGTCTGCCCGGCCTGCTGCGCGGGCGGCGAGCCGTAGCGCGGCACGCGGGTTGCTGTTGCTGCCATAGGCGTTCAGGAAGCTCATCCCGCCGAGCGCGTAGGCGGCCAACTGGTGATGGTCGGTGGCGTCGGCGAGTTCGAGCGCTCGGTGATAGTAGCCGCGAGCCGAGGTGCGATCCTGACGGTCCTGGGCGTTGATGACGCCAGCGAGGCGAGCAAGCCCCGCCTCGATCACCGCCAAGTGGGTGCGGTGCGCATCTGTGTTCGCGACCGACCGGAGTTGCTCGACGATCGCAAGCTGGCCCTCGACCTTGGGCAGCAGGGTCGCCGCTGGGATCGTCCAGTACGACCGGTGCCAGATCGAAGCGACTGCCGCAGAATCCTCCACGGCCTGGTCATCGAGGTGAACTGCGGGTCCAAGAGTCCGTAGAAGCCGTTCAATGCGATCGGCGCCGAGTACCTGCCATGCAAGCAGGCCGTTTGCGAGTTTTGACGAGAGTTCGATGAACTGCCGCCGCCGCACGTCACCGTCCTGTTCCTCGTCGGCGCTCTGCTCGCTGTTAGGCGGGGTGAGCTTAACCTGAAGCTCCGCGGCGCCAGCGACGATCTCGACAGTGATAGCGTTTGGTTCTGGGTTGACAGCGGGCCGGTCAGCCACGCCGAGCAGTACGGCAGGATCAAGACCTAAGAGTTTGCCGAGTTTGTGAGCGGTCCGCGCGCTATCAAGGCGAAGCTGGCCGGTTTCCAGCTTCGTCACCCAACTCTCCGAGCGGCCAATCTCAGAGCTGAACCGGAGTTGCGACCAGCCCTTGCGTCGGCGTGCCCGCTTGATCAGCGATCCGACTGTATCGGCATCCTCAGTCATAGTGCTCTTATACGCTTTAGTCCTGCACGAGGATAACGCGCTATATCGGCTAATTCCTACCAGCCGAGCTGATCAGGTGTAAACCGTTTCTGTGGTTGGTGGTGTCGCGTGGCTCGGATAGGCTCAGCCAGAACTGGACGCAAGAAGGAGGATGCGGTGAAGCGGCGCGACGCCCTCAAGGCTGTCGGTGTCCTCGGTGGAGGCTTGGCCGTCGCCGCAGTCGCTGGGCCGCTCGATGCTGATGACAGCGGTCGGCTGCTCGCCGCGCTCGCAGATCCGGAGCGGAACCTGTCTGAGCGGGTCATCTGGCTGCTGGAGCGCGACGATGCGACTGCTCAGCGCCACGACCGTTCTCCTGCGATCAGCACACGCGTCCGGCACGCCCGACAGCACCTCCAAGCCGCGAGGCAACTGAGGAGCGCCGCCATCCGTCCGGACTGGCAACAGCGCCTCGCGGTGGTCGAGGCACAGTCCGCCCGCCTGGCCGGTCGCCTGGCCGCCTTTTGGCTTGGTGACCACGTCATCGCCGCAACCGCCTACCGGACGGCTCTGGCCGCCAGCGCCGACACAGGTCCTCATGCGGCGACGCTGCGCGCCTATGTCCTCGGCGGCATGGCCTTTCTCGACAGTCAGGTGGGGGACCGCCGCGCCGCCGTCGGAACCGTCACTCAGGCGCTGGTCGTCGCCGAGTCGAGCCAGATACGAGGGTTGCGCGCTTGGCTCGCCTCCACCGCTGCGGTTGTGCATGCTGGTGTTGGCGACCGCCGCGCGTGCGCCGATGCCCTCTGCCAGGCAGAGGACCTGTTCGCCCTCCACGGTCCCGATGATCCACCGTGGGCCGACGCCTTCACCTACGGGCTCCTGCTGGAAGATCGCGCTTCCTGCCTGCTTCGGATCGGCCAGCCCCAACAAGCGCTCGACACCCTTGACGCTGCCGAGCGCCTTGTGGCCCCCCACCGGCAGAGTCGGCGTGCTGTGATCCTCGGCCATCGCGCGGAGGCCCTCGTCGCCGCCGGAGAATTCACCGCTGGCAGCCAGGTGGCCACCGATGCCCTCGACCTCGCGGCGAGGGTCGGCTACGGGCGTGTCATCAATCAGGTCTCCACCTTGCGACGCGACCACCACGTCGGCCGCGGTCATCGTGTGCCGCGTTCGGCGTCCAGGTCGGCCACGATTCCCGCTGGTTCAACGCCCTGATCGGGCAAGGCTCCAAGCAGCTCGCCAGCTGGTTCGGCGGGAAGGTGGACCTCTAGTGTCAGCTCGATCTCCGGCATCTTCGAGTCTGGGAGACCGAGTTGAAAGGCGATCAGTTCGCGCGCGGTCGCCTCAACCTGATCGAGCCGCGGGGCCTGCGAGTGGCATCCAGGCACGTCTGGAACCTCGATCGTCCACCACGTGCCCCAGCGCTCGACGATCACTCGGTATGGGTCGGTCATTTTCGTCCTGCTCCGTCGTCCTGTGGGTGCTCGTGTGGGAGCATCCCATGTCATGAAATTGGGCAAGCATTCGACGCGCTGCTCGATGGGCGTTGTGAGTTGTCCGGCGCGGCGTCAGGTGGTGGTGAGCGCCAGGAGGCGGTCGAAGATTTCCTGCGCCGTGACGCCTGAACGACCTGGATGGATATGGACGACCTGGAGGGCGCCCTCCAGGTCGTCGGCGATGCCGTAGCGCACACCCTGGGGCCAGAGGGGGCGGATGACCTCCAGGGCTCTGGAACGGAGGACCTCGTGCTGTTCGGCGGTGATCTCGAACTCCTCCCAGCCGTCGAGGGACATCTCCGAGGGCTCGCGGTCGTCGAAGCGGATCAGCCGGGCGGGCACCTCGGGGTCGGCCAGCCGCTGCTCGATCTTCGAGGCGTTCAGGTCCGCCTCGATCAGGAACCGGTGGGCGGCACCGCTGCCTGAGACGGCCCGCAGGTAGTGGAGGCTGCTGAGGCGCTGCTCGCCCTCGACCTCGATCGGGTGGCGTTCGGCATGCGACCTGGCCCAGACGGCGACCTCGACGGCGGCTGTGGTGGGCACTGGGAGCGCCGAGAGCGGCTCGGGGGCGATGCTGGCCATGGGGCCGGGCCGCTCGGTGCGGGGCAGGGTGGTGAGCTGCTTGGCGACCTGCGCGTAGTCGATGCCTAAGCGGCGAAGTTCTTGGGCGTTGTCGTGCCAGAACATGGCGACCAGCAGGTGCTCGGTGCCGACGTAGGAGTCGTGCGTGGCGGCGGCGATGCGGAAGGCGTGCTCCAGGGCAAACTGCGCTGGCTGGGTGAACTCGGGGCCGGTGGCCTGCTCTTGGCCGGATGGGCCCTCGGGCTGCGGGTAGTCGGCGATCAGGGCGGTGGCAACCTCTACAGCCTGTTCGGCGGAGATGCCGCAGGCGCGCAGCAGGGCCGGGCCGCCGGCATGCTCGTCGTCCCAAAGGGCGAGGATCGCGGCCAGCAGGTGCGCGGTGTTGAGGTGCCCGTGCTCGCGGCCCAGCTCCCGGGCGATGTGGAGGGCCTTGCAGCCCTGCGCGCTGAGGTACCAGCCGGTCATCGACATGGCGCCCTCCCTTCAGGTTGAGGCGCGGCCGAGGAGGCGGTCGAGGATCTCGCGGGCCTCCAGACCGGACTGGCCGGGGTGGATGGATACAAAGTACTTGGTCTTTGCCTTGTTGAAGTTGAAACTGAACTGGACCCCCTGGGCATGGAGTTCGCTTGTGATGACCTCGCCTACCCGGGGGTGGATTATCTCCCAGTCATCGGGTGTGATGTCGAAGTGCTCCCAGCCCTCAAGGGGCATCTCTTGCTGCCGCCAGTCGTCGCGTTTGAGCAGCTCAGCGGTGGCTTCGGCGTCGGCTAGCCGGTCCAGGAGCGCTTTGCGGATGAGGCCCAGCTCTCGCAGGAGCTTGTCGGCGGCGCCGTCCATTGTGAGTGCGAGCAGGTAATGCAATGTGGCGATGCGCTCGTCGCCCTCGATGGGGTATTGCTGGGCCTGCTGGCGGGTCCGTTCTGGAAGGTCGGCCACGAGGGGGGTGGGGACCGCTACGGCCTCCAGCGGCTCGATCGCGACGTCCGCGAGAGGGCCGAGGCGCTCGGTGCGGGGTAGGGTCGCGAACTGCTCGGCGACCCGGGCGTAGTCGATGCCGAGGCGGCGCAGGGGCTGGGCATTGTCATGCCAGAACAGGGCGAGCAGCAGGTGCTCGGTGCCGACGTACGGGTCATGGGCCGCTGCGGCGATGCGGTAGGCCTGGTCCAGGCTGAAGCGGAGGGCAGGGTTGGGTCGAGGCTCCTTGACTTGGGGAGCGTCGGCCCGCGCCTCGGCGCTGGGCTGGTATGGCAGGGTGGCGGCCACGTCGCGGGCCTGCCCGTCGGTGAGGCCGCAGGCGCGCAGGAGCGCGGGGCCGCCCGCCAGCGGGTCGTCCCACTGAGACAGAATGGCGGCCAGGAGGTGGTCGCTGCCGAGCCACCAGTGCTGGTGATCGTGGGCGAGGGACTGAATCGTCCGGAGGGCCTGGCATGCCTGTTCGCTGAGGTACCAGCCAGCTATGGACATAACACCCTCCTTTCCGCTCGCCGGACAACAGAGTGGCACAGTCGGGCTAGCGGCGAAACTCGCACACAGTGTGCGAAGTGCTCGCAAGGTTCATACGTCTAGCATATTGCGATTGTCCAGCGAATCAGTGGACTATCGTGGGCAGGAGGTGGTTCGCTCATGGGGAGCGGTTCGGGTGGGACAGTCCCGGTGATTGCTGGGAACAGGAATGGGGTCAAGGGCGGGAACGGCCATCGGTCGGCGGTCGCGCCGATGCCCAGGCTTGAGGGGGCGGTCGTGGTGGCGGAGCCACCCGGCGACGGGCCCGGGTACTGGGCGGGAGCGCCCAGCGCGGTGCTGGCGGACGGCGTCTACTACCTGGCCTACCGGTTGCGGCGGCCGATTGGGAAGGGACGGGGATTCGCCACGGTCGTCGCCCGTTCCGAGGACGGGGAGCGGTTCGAGCCGCTGCTGGTGGTCGACAAGGACGAGTTCGGCGCGGAGTCGCTGGAGCGCCCCGCACTGGCGATAGCTCCCGATGGCGGCTGGAGGCTCTACATGAGCTGTGCCACGCCGGGAACGCTGCACTGGCGGGTGGATGTGCTGGAGGCCGCCAACCCGGCTGGGTTCGACCCGGCCCGGCGGCGTACCGTCCTGCCCGGGAACGAGGCGACCGCGGTCAAGGACCCGGTGATCGTGTGGGCCGGTGGGCGCTGGCACCTGTGGGCCTCCTGCCACCCGCTGGCAGTGCCCGCCGACGCCGACCAGATGGTCACCGCCTACGCCACCAGCGCCGACGGCCTCGACTGGAGCTGGCACGGCACCGCCCTTACCGGCCGGCAGGGGAGCTGGGACGCACGCGGGGTGCGCATCACCAGCGTCCTGCTGAACGGGTACCGGTCCGTCGCCTACTACGACGGCCGGGCGAGCGCGGCCGAGAACTTCGAGGAGCGGACTGGCCTGGCGGCTGGGACGGGCCCGGGGGCGTTCCGGCAGATGGACCGCCAGCCGCTCGGCTCGCCGCACGGCGCTGGCGGCCTCCGCTACCTCAGCATGGTGCGGCTCCCCGACGGCGGGCACCGGCTCTACTACGAGGCGACCCGCCAGGATGGCGCCCACGAGCTGCGCACCGAGTACCTTGCGCTCTCAACCTGAACTATCTGACGCGGACGCTACGACTCCGCCTCCTCGTCCTGCAGAGCGCCGCCGCGAGCGATCCAGTCGGCGAAGGACCGCCCGGTCTCCTGCTCGAGGAGGCGGATGTCGTCCGCGAAATAGGTCAGCAGCTGGCGGCGCTGCGGCCTGGTCAGGGGCGGCTTTGGCCCTGCCTCCCGCTGCAGCGCCGCCAGCAGCGGGGTGCTCGCCTTGCGCCACAGCTGCGGGGGGAAGAAGCGGCCGATCGCCGCGCCGACCCGGATCGACGTGCGCAGGAGCTGGTTGGTAGTAGTCGGCGGGACATAGGTCGAGACGTTCTCGAACGGTGCGCTGGTGACCAGGTCCGGGGCCACGCCGAGGAAGGCGCAGATGCCGTTGAGGGCCTCGCGTGGCTGGTCCACCAGGTACCGGTAACGGAGCAGGTGGACCTGCTCGCGCGGGAACACCGTGTAGAGGTGGCGGAGCTGCTCGCCGTAGCGGCCGAGCGCGAGGTAGTGCCAGAAGGGGGCCCAACCCGCCGCGATGCGGCCATCCTCCTCCGCGCAGGCGGCCAGGAAGTCGCTGAGCGGCTCCAGCCCGTCCGACCACAGGTGCGCCCAGTTCGAGTAGGCACGGTCAACGGGGTCGCGCAGGACCGCGATCAGCCTGGCATGCGGGACGCGCTCCCGAATGCGCTGCTTCGCGTCGAAGTCTGCCAGGTAGAACGGGGTGCTCTCGCCGCACAACACCCCCGTCGGAGCGTCGGCGAACAGCGCTTCGTAGTCGTCCTGCCGCCAGAACCACTCGCCGTAGCTGTGGGCATCGCCGGGCCCGCCGCCCCAGCGGGGCGGGCGGCCGTCGCAGATGAAGAACTTCGGCTCCTTGACCGGCGACATGAACAGCTGCGGATGGAGGGCCAGGGCCACGTGCAGCGCGGTCGTCCCCCCCTTCGGCGCGCCGATGACGAAGAAGTCCGGTAGTGCCATGTCGGTTCCCCCGAGTCCCCCAAGTGTGGTCAGAGCAATCCAGCCAATTCTACTGAATCTATTCGATAGAGAAAGTGGAGATTCTATCGTTGCCGAAGCCGGTTCTGACCTCGTCCGGGACCGGGTCTTTGAGCAGGCGCTGCTGCTCCGGCCGGGTCACGTAGCGCCACAGCCGGCGCTGGATCTCCATCGCCGCGATGAACGCGACGGCGTAGACCGCGACTGGCCGCTCGTGATACTCGCTGAGCAGGCTCACGGGAACGGCATGATCGCGATCAGGCTAAGGAAGAACAGGTTCCGCACCAGGATTGCCCGGTTCACCTGCGCGACGATCCCGAAGATCCGGTGGTGGGCGAGCCAGAGCTGCGCCAGCACGAAGAAGCTCAGCGCGTAGGCCCCAAGCGCCGGGAGCAGGCTGTGCAGCCCCTCGGTGAACGCCTTACCGTGCAGGCCCGATGGCAGGCGCAGGTCCAGCGTCAGCAGCGTGAGCGCGATGGCGAACACAGCGTCGGAGAACGCCAGCACCCTGTCTGCATCAACCGGTCCACCCCAGAGCGTGAACTGCCACTGGCGCTGCCGTTCCTGCGCCGCACGCTGACGCCGCCACCACCCCCCAAGACTGGTGATCATCTCGGTCTATGGGACGAAGCAGGCGGCGGCGCGCTCCACGTCGTCTTCGTCGTTGTAGAGGTGGAAGGAGAGGCGCACGCGACCGGCGCGGCCGGCGGCCTTGATGCCGGCGGCGTGGAGGCGGGCCAGAACCTGGTCGTCGCCGGGGAGCGAGACGATCGCCGAGGGGATCACGGCTTGCCCTGCGGGCGCGGGCAGGTTGAGGCGTGCGCGGAGGGTGGCGGCGAGGGCGGTGACGTGCTGGTGGATGGCGTCGATGCCGACGTCGAGCAGCAGGCGCAGGGCGGGCTCGGCGCCGAACCAGCACGGCCAGGCGGGGGAGACGTCGAGGCGGCGGGCGTCGGGGGAGAGCCGCAGCGGCGTGCCGTAGTAGGACTCGCTGACCTCGGCGCCCGCGTACCAGCCGGCGGTGTGCGGGGTGAGCAGGGGCAGCACCTCGGGGCGGATGGTCGCGTAGCAGGTGCCGCGCGGGCCGGCGAGGAATTTGTAGCCGCTGGCGATCAGGACGTCGCAGGCGGGCCCGTCCAGCGGCAGCCAGCCGGCCGCCTGGGTGGCGTCCAGCAGCAGCCGGGCGCCGTGGCGGTCGGCCGCGCGGCGCAGCGCCGCCAGCTCGATGACCGTGCCGTCGGCCGACTGCACCAAGCTGGCGGCCACCCAGGCGGTGTGGTCGTCGACCGCGCCGATCAGCTCGCCGAGCGGGACCACCCGCGCGTGGACACCGCGCTCGCCCTCCACAAGGAACGGCCACAGCACCGAGGTGAAGTCGCCTTCGGGCAGCAGCACGGTCGCACCCTCCGGCACCGAGGCGGCGACCATGCCGGCGAACACCGACGCCTGCGAGCCCACCGCCACCCACTCCACTGGGACGCCGGCCAGCGCCGCGAACATCTGGCGGCACGCCCGCACCGGGGCGTCCCACCCGTTCGGGTCGCAGTTGCCGTCGCGCCACTCCTCGAGGTGGCTGGCGAGGGCCGCCAGAGATCGGGTTGAGGGCAGACCGCAGGTCGCGGTGTTCAGGTATCCCCGCCGGCCAGGGAAGCGGCGGGCAGCTTCTGCAATGGCAATCGGCGCCGGAGCAGGCGTGGGCGAGGGTCGGGCAGGCGGGGCAGAGGGCGCGGTCGGACCGGTGGTCGTCATGCGCCCAGGGTGCCCTGCACCCGGCGGTCCCGCATCGCGCCTTGTCGGAGGCGCCGCTCGGGAGATGCAGCAGCCGACCCTGGAGCTAGCTTGTTCATTCGTGCGAAAACCGCCATTGACCTGCGGATTGGTGTTGGCTGGCTTTGCCGCACCTGGCATAGAATGCGTCGCGACTGGGGGTGTGCCCGGCCTTGGGCCGGGTACGAGCCCACTCCAAGGGCGGAAGCTTAGGAGTCCGATGACCAGGTACTTCCAGGCGTACGGCACGCTGGCCGGGTTGCTGGTGCTGTCGGTCGGGTTCGTGGCCGTGGCGTTCGGCGCCAACTGGGCAATGCGTCCTAACCGGCCCAGTGCGGCGAAGCTCACCACCTATGAGAGCGGCATGAACCCCATCGGGTCGGCCTGGTCGCAGACGCAGATCCGCTACTACGTGTTCGCCTTCCTGTTCGTGATCTTCGACGTCGAGAGCGTCTTCCTGTTCCCCTGGGCGATCGTGTTCCAGAGTCTGGGCGTGGCCGCGTTCTGGGAGATGGTGGTGTTCATCGCCGTGCTCGCCGTCGGCCTGCTGTACGCCTTCCGGAAGGGTGTCCTGAAATGGGTCTAGTCGACTCCGTCGAGCTGCCACAGCCCATCAAGTTTGTCTTCAACTGGGGCCGCAAGTACTCGCTGTGGGTGTTCAACTTCGGCCTCGCATGCTGCGCCATCGAGTTCATCGCCACCTCCATGGCCCGCCACGACTTCATCCGCCTCGGGGTGATCCCCTTCGCCCACGGCCCGCGCCAAGCCGACCTGCTGGTGGTGTCGGGCACCCTCACCGACAAGATGGCCCCCGCCCTGCAGCGGCTCTACGACGAGATGCCGGAGCCGAAGTACGTGATCTCGTTCGGCTCCTGTTCCAACTGCGGCGGGCCGTACTGGGACTCCTACTCGGTCACCAAAGGCGTCGACCAGATCATCCCGGTGGACGTCTACGTCCCCGGCTGCCCGCCCCGGCCCGAGGCGCTCCTGCACGGCATCATCAAGCTGCAGGAGCGCATCGGCACCGAGTCCCTCAAGGAGCGCTACGCGCGCGACGAGCTGCAGCCGATCGTGGTCGGGTGCGAGGCGGAGGCCGGGGTCGCCGGCGCTGGAGTGGCCCTGAATGGACGCTGAGGCACTACGGGACCACCTCGTCGGCCAGTTCGGCGAGGACGTGATCAGCCCGGAGATCTCCTTTGGCTTGCTGACGGTCACAGTCACTGTGGCCGACTGGCGCAGGGTGGCCGAGCGAGCACGCCAGGACCCGGAGCTGGCCTGCAACTTCTTCGACTTCCTCTGTGGGGTCGACGAGGAGGAGGCCGGCATCGGCGTAGTGCTGCACGTCTATTCCACCAGCCACCGCCACCACCTGCAGGTCCGCGCGGTGGTGCCGCGTGACGGCGGGCACCTGCCGACCCTCTACGACCTGTGGGCGGGCGCGAACTGGCACGAGCGGGAGACCTGGGAGCTGTTCGGGGTGGTCTTCGACGGCCACCCGAACCTCGCCAAGCTGCTGCTGCCCGAGGAATTCGAGGGGTTCCCCCTCCGCAAGGAGTTCGCCCTGCTCGCCAGGGAAGCCAAGCCCTGGCCGGGCGCCAAGGAACCGGGGGAATGAGGTGAGCGCATCGTGACCACCAGCAACGGCAGCGGTAGCGGCGGCACCGAACCGCGCCCCCCAGCGGTCGGCGCCGCCGCCTTCCAGGCAGCCGACGGCACCGGGGTCGGGATCATCGTCCGGGAGAAGGCCGACCGGGCGCTGCACACCCAGGACATGACCCTGAACGTGGGGCCGCAGCACCCGGCCACCCACGGAGTGCTTCGCGTTATCGTGACCCTTGACGGCGAGATGATCGAGGACGCCCAGCCGGTCATCGGCTACATGCACCGCGCCTTCGAGAAGCTTGCCGAGTACCGCGACTACCGCCAGATCATCGCCCTGGTCAACCGGCACGACTGGGTCTCCTCCATCTGCAACGAGCTGGGCGTCGCCCTGGTGGTCGAGAAGCAGATGAACCTGGAGGTCCCGGAGCGGGCCACCTGGATCCGCATGCTGATGGCGGAGTGGACCCGCATCCTCAACCATCTGATGTTCGTCGGCTCCTACCCGCTGGAGCTGGGCGCGATCACGCCGATGTTCTATGCCTTCCGCGAGCGGGAGGAGATCCAGGCGCTGATGGAGTGGATCACCGGCGGCCGCCTGCACCTCACCTACTGCCGCGTCGGCGGGCTCAAGCAGGACCTGCCCCGCGGCGCCATCCAGATGTCCCGCGAGCTGGTCCCCAAGATGCGCGCCCGCATGCGCGAGTACGAGGACCTGGTGCTCGGCAACGAGATCTTCCAGGCGCGCACCAAGGGCATCGGCGTGCTCCCCGCCGACGTGGCCTGCTCCTACGGCGTCTCCGGCGCGCTGCTACAGGCAGCGGGGGTCCCGGAGGACGCCCGCAAGAGCGAGCCTTACTGCTTCTATGACCAGGTCGAATTCGACGTGCCGACCGGCCGCAACGGCGACTGCTACGACCGCTTCAGCATGCTGATCGCACGGATCAAGGAGTCGCTCAAGCTCATCGAGCAGATCCACGACCGCATCCCGCCGGGGCCCGTCAACGTCAAGCTCCCCAAGATCGTCCGCCCGCCCGAGGGCCACGCCTACGTCCGTTGCGAGAACCCGCTCGGCCAGCTCTCCTATTACATGGTCTCCCACGGCGCCAACACGCCGTGGCGTTTCAAGATGCGCACGCCCTCGTTCAACAACATCTCCTCGTTGCCGTACCTGCTGAAGGGGACCCTGATGCCCGACATGATCGCGGTGATGGGATCGATGTTCTTCATTGTGGGAGACATCGACCGGTGAACACCGTCCGGGACTGGCTCTCCCATTACTGGGTGCTGATGCCGGTCAAGGTCGTGGTGGTGCTGCTGGTGTTCCTGACCTTCCCGCTGCTCGTCGGGTACATGGAGCACAAGGTCATGGCCCACATGCAGGCGCGGCTCGGGCCGATGGAGGCGGGCCGCTTCCACGGCGTGCTGCAGTTGGTCGCCGACGGCATCAAATTCGTGCAGAAGGAGTCCATCATCCCGAAGGCGGCGGACAAGTGGGTGTTCGCGCTCGCCCCCGCCGTGGCGCTGATCCCGGCGATCCTGCTGTTCGGCTTCATCCCCTACGGGCCGAACTTGACGCCGATCCAGTCGGACGTGGGGCTGTTCGTGGTGCTGGCGCTCGGCAGCGTCAGCGTCATCGGCGTGCTGATGGCGGCTTGGTCGAGCGCGAACAAGTACTCGCTGATGGGCGGGGTCCGCGCCGCCGCGCAGCTGATCGCCTACGAGCTGCCGCTGGTGCTCACCTCGGCAGCGGTGGCCATGCAGGTCGGTTCGGCCAACCTGACCGAGATCGTCGAGCGCCAGAACCACGTCTGGAACATCGCCTACCCGTGGCAGTGGATGGGCTTCTTCATCTTCGGCACCGCCGCGGTCGCGGAGCTGACCCGGCCGCCGTTCGACATGCCGCTGGCCGACTCGGAGCTGGTCTTCGGCCACCTCACCGAGTACACCGGGCTGCGCTTCGCCTTCTTCCTGCTGACCGAGTACGCCGGCATCGTGTCGATGTCGGCGATTGCCGCCACCCTGTACTTCGGCGGCTACAAGGGGTTCGTCATCCCGGCGGGACCGTGGTGGCTGGCGGCCAAGGTGCTGGCGCTGTCGTTCGTGGTGATCTGGCTGCGCTCGACCTACCCGCGCCTGCGCGAGGACCAGCTGCAGGCGTTCGCCTGGGTCCGGCTGGTGCCGATCTCGTTGCTGCTCATCCTCGTTGTGGGCTTTACGAAGGTGGGGTTCTGATGCAAGCGGTCAAGGGGGTCGGGCTGCTCAAGGGGCTCGGCGTCACGCTCCGGACGATGTCGCGGCGTGCGGCCACCGTGCAGTACCCGCACGTCAAGCCGAACCTGCCGGCCCGCACCCGCGGGGTCATCGCCCTGATCGAGGAGAACTGCACCGTTTGCATGCTCTGCTCGCGCGAGTGCCCGGACTGGTGCATCTACATCGACTCCCACAAGGAGGTCGTGGCGCCGAAGGAGGGCGGCCGGGCGCGCACCCGCAACATGCTCGACCGCTTCGCGATCGACTTCGCGCTGTGCATGTACTGCGGCATCTGCGTGGAGGTGTGTCCCTTCGACGCCCTCCACTGGAGCCCGGAGTTCGAGTACGCCAGCTACGACCACGACACCCTGACCCACGAGATGGACACCCTGCGGGCCTGGTCCTATACGGTCCCGGCGCCCGACCCGCTGGAAGAGGGCGCGGTCGTCCCCAAGGAGGTCGAGTCCGCCCGCAAGAACTACGAGTCAATGGCGGCCAAGGCGAAAGCGGCTGCCGAGGCCGCCCCTCAGCCAACCGCCGCGCCTGCTGCCGGTTCCGCCGCGGCCTCCACCGCGATGGCTGCCGCCTCGGCTGGAGCGCCCGCCGCGGCCGAATCACCCGCCGCTGGGGGCCCCCCCGAAGCGAGCCTAGCAAGTTCGGAGGGGGGCGCGTCCGGGTTATCCACAGCCCCTTCGGCGCCGAAGGCTGACGTGCACGTGGAACCGGGCATCGACCAGGAGATGTACGACAAGCTAGTGGCCGCCGGGGAGCCGGAGCGGACCGCCCGGGCCAAGGCCAAGGCGTCCTACATGCGCAAGGCCAAGGCTGCCGCTCGCGCCGCCACCGAAAAAGGAGAAGGCTGAGGTGACCGGGCAGGAGGTCGCGTTCCTGATCCTCGCGGTCATCGGTGGGCTGGCTGGGGTGCTGGTGGTGACCACCCGCAACATCGTCCACGCGGCGCTGTACCTGGTGGTCGCGCTGGCCAGCGTGGCCGGGATCTACCTGCTGCTGGCCGCGCCGTTCGTGGCGTTCGTGCAGGTGATCATCTACGTCGGCGCGATCGTGGTGCTGATCCTGTTCGGCATCATGCTGACCCGCTCGCCGGTGGGGCGGCGGGTGCTGGACAACAGCGTGCCGGCCCGCCTCGGCGCCCTGGTGATCGGCGGCGGGATGTTCGCCATGTTCACCGTGTTCCTGAGCCGTGCCTTCAGCGGCGCCCGCATCACCAACCGGGCCGCCACGGCCACGGCCGCGCTCGGGACCTCGATTTTCAAGCACTACGTCCTGCCCTTCGAGGCGGTCAGCGTGCTGCTGCTGGCCGCGCTGATCGGCGCGATCGTGCTCGCGCGCCGCGACTGACCCCCTGAGACTGGAGACCGATGCCATGCCGCTGCTCTACCCCCTGATCTTCGCGGCCTTCCTGTTCAGCGCCGGGGTGTACGGCGTGCTGGCGCGGCGCAACGCGGTCATGGTGCTGATGAGCATCGAGCTGATGCTCAACGCGGTGAACATCAACCTGATCGCCTTTAACGCTTACCTGCAGGACAAGCTGCTCGCCGGGCAGGTCTTCGCGCTGTTCGTGGTGGCGGTGGCCGCCGCCGAGGTCGGCATCGGCCTGGCGATCGTCCTGCTGATCTTCCGCAACCGGGAGACCGTCAATATCGACGAGGTCGACCTGCTGCGCTGGTGAACAGACCCTATTAAGAACTGAGGAGCCGGACTTGGAGAAGCTCGCCTGGCTGATACCCGCCCTGACGATGCTGTCGTGGGCGGTCATCCTGCTGCTCGGCAAGCGGCTGCCGGGCAAGGGCGCGCCCGTCGGGATCCTCGCGGTGGGGATCGGCTGGGTCCTCTCCATCGGGCTGCTGGTGCAGGCGGCGCGCGGCCTGACGCCCTACTACTGGAGCGCGGAGTGGGCGCCGATCGGGAGCGGCTTCAGCATCCCCATCGGCTTCACCGTGGACGGGCTCAGCGCGGTGCTGCTGTTCGTGGTCACCACGGTGTCGCTGTTCGTCCAGGTCTACTCGGTCGGCTATATGCGCGGCGACGAGCGCTACACCTTCTTCTTCGCCAAGCTGTCGCTGTTCACCGGCGGCATGCTGATCGTGGTGCTGGCCGACAACCTGCTGCTCCTGCTGGTCGGCTGGGAGATCATGGGGGTCTGCTCGTACTTCCTGATCGGCCACTACTGGGAGGACGTGGCCAACTCCCGGGCCGCCATCAAGGCGTTCCTCACCACCCGGGTCGGGGACCTCGGCTTCATGGCGGGGATCTTCGTGTTTTTCTGGGCGGCTAAGAGCTTCTCGATCGCCACCATCGTCGACGGGGTCCACTCAGGGCGGATCTCGGCCACCACCGTCACCCTCGGCGCGGTGCTGCTGTTCTGCGGCGCGATCGGCAAGTCCGGCCAGTTCCCGCTGCACACCTGGCTCCCGGACGCGATGGCGGGCCCGACCCCGGTGTCGGCGCTGATCCACGCGGCCACCATGGTCGCCGCCGGTGTGTTCCTGGTGGCGCGGACCTACCCGGTCTTCGCGGCCTCGGGGACCGCCCTCAACGAGATCGCCATCCTCGCCAGCATCACCATGCTGATCGCGGCGCTGCTGGCCCTCATCCAGGACGACATCAAGCGGGTGCTCGCCTACTCGACGGTGTCGCAGCTCGCCTACATGATGGCCGGGCTCAGCGTGGGCGGGTACTCGGCCGGGATCTTCCACCTGTTCACCCACGCGTTCTTCAAGGCGCTGCTGTTCCTCGCGGCCGGGTCGCTCATCCACGCGGTCCACTCCAACAACCTCAGCGAGATGGGCGGGCTGCGGCGGGTGATGCCGTGGACCTTCTGGACCTTCCTGATCGGCGCGCTGGCGCTGGCCGGGATCTTCCCGCTGTCCGGGTTCTGGTCCAAGGACGAGATCGTCACTCAGGCGTGGAAGGCAGGCTTCGGCGGCGGCGTCGAAGGGGTCGCCGTCTCGCGGGGCGTCGCCGAGGTCGTCTTCGTGGTCGGGATCATGACCGCCTTCCTGACCGCCTTCTACGTCGCGCGCATGCTATGGCTCGCGTTCGGCGGCGCCTACCGCGGCCAGGGCCACCCGCACGAATCCGGGCCGGTCATGGTCGTGCCGCTGGTGGTGCTGGCGACCGGGGCGGCCCTGGCCGGCTTCGTGGGCTCGCCGCTGGCCGGCACCGACAACTTCGGCAAGTGGATCGCGACCCCGCTGCTGCCGAGCGAGGGCGCGGTCACGCTCAACCTGGCGCTGGCGCTGGGCAGCACCGCCGTGGCGCTGCTCGGCCTGGGCTTCGCCACGGTGTTGTACCGGCGCGGGCTGCCCGAGCGGGAGTACCTGGAGGCGATCCCGCCGGTCTATTCGCTGCTAGCGAACAAGTACTACCTCGACGACCTCTACGAGGGCGTGCTGGTGCGGGGGGTCACCGGAATGCTCGCGCCCGCGACCTACTGGTTTGACCAGCGGGTCATCGACGGGCTCGTCAACGGCGCGGCGCTGGGGACACGTCGGTTCTCCCGTGGGCTCCGCCTGGTCCAGTCCGGGCAGGCGCAGTGGTACGCGGCCGCGGTGTTCCTCGGTGTGCTGGGTTTGGCGGTGCTGGTGACGTCGTTTGTCAGGTAGAGCGGTTATAAGTTCTTGGGTTCGTAAGTTCGACATGGAGGAGCGGGCAGCGTGAACTGGTTCGACAGCTCGGCCCTCAGCCTGGCGGTCTTCCTGCCGCTGGCCGGCGCGCTCGTGCTCGTCGCCATCCCGGGCGGCCGGGATGGCCAGGGCCGCGACGGGCTGGTCAAGGGCGTGGCGCTGCTGGCTACGCTGCTCCCCCTGCTGGTCGGGGTGGGGATGCTGGCGCGCTTCGACTACGGGGCCGGGCGTGCGATGCAGTTCGAGGTCAAACGCTCCTGGATCGCGGCGGTGGGCGCCAACTACCACCTCGGGGTCGACGGGATCGCCCTGCCGCTGCTGGTGCTGTCGCTGCTGCTGAGCTTCCTCTGCGTGGTCTACTCCTGGACCAACCTGCCGGCGCCGGGGCGGCCCCGGGCGTTCCTGGCGCTGCTGCTGGTGCTTGAGACCGGCATGAACGGCACCTTTTCCGCCCTGGACCTGATCCTGTTCTTCGTGTTCTGGGAGCTGGTCCTGATCCCGATGTACTTCATGATCGCCGTGTGGGGCGGTCCGCGGCGGGATTACGCCTCGGTGAAGTTCATCCTGTACACGCTGATCGGCTCGGTGATCATGCTGCTCGGCTTCCTGGCGCTGTGGTACCGCAGCGCCCCGGACGCGGCCGGGCGGACCTTCGACATGCTCGCGCTGCAGAGTCTGGGCGGGACCCGCTTCGCCGGCACCTTCGGGACGCTGGTGTTCGCCGCCATCGGGCTCGGCTTCGCGGTCAAGGTGCCGGTGTGGCCGCTGCACACCTGGCTCCCGGACGCCCACACCGAGGCGCCAACGGTTGGATCGGTGCTGCTGGCCGGCGTGCTGCTGAAGATGGGCACCTACGCCTTCGTGCGCATCGGCCTGTCAATCCTGCCGGACGCGGCCCGCACCTGGGCGCCGGTCCTCGGGGTCCTCGGCGTCATCGCGATCATCTACGGGGCGCTGTGCTGCCTGGCGCAGCGGGACATAAAGCGGCTGATCGCCTACTCCTCGGTGGGGCACATGGGCTTCGTGATGCTCGGCATCGCCACCCTCACCCCGATCGGCATCAATGCCGCCGTTTTCGGCATGGTGGCCCACGGGGTCATCACCGGGATGCTGTTCTTCCTGGCCGGGTCGGTGCACGAGCGCTATCACACCCGCGACATCACCGAGCTGGGCGGCGGCATGGCCACCACCATGCCCCGCCTCGCCGGCATCTTCACGCTGGCCTGCATCGCCTCCCTCGGGCTGCCCGGCCTGGCCGGCTTCTGGGGCGAGATCCTGGCGCTGCTGGCCGCCTGGAACCCGGCGAGCGGGTTGTCGCTGCCGCTGTTTCGGACCCTGTCGGTGGTCGGGCTGGTCGGCACGCTGCTGACCGCCGGCTACTTCCTGTGGCTGCTGCAGCGCGTCAACCTCGGCCGCGTCCCCGACCGCTGGAGCGGCAAGCAACTCGGCGACGTCGCCGCCGTCGAGTACGCCGCCTGGACTCCGCTGGTCCTGCTGATCGTCGCGCTCGGCTTCCTGCCGAGGATCATCCTCGGCGTCACCAATCCCGCCGTCACCGGCTGGTTCGCCAACCTGTTCAAGTAAGAGGAGACCCCTGGTGATCGACTACCACGCGATCCTGCCGGAGCTGCTGCTGGCGGGCACGGCGCTGCTGGTGCTGCTGGTGGACCTCTATGTGGAGGACGCGCGCTCCAAGGTGATCGCCAACTGGCTGTCGCTCGCCGGGGCGGTGGCGGCCTCGGTCGCGCTGGCGACGCTGGTCGGCAACGGCACCCGCAGCACCTTCGGCGGGTCGTTCGTGGTCGACAACTACGCCCTGCTGTTCAAGGGGCTGTTTCTCGGCTCGCTGATCCTGGTGCTGCTGATGAGCCAGCGCTACGTCAATCAGGGCATGGCCTACCAGGGAGAGTTCTACTTCCTGGTGCTGTCGAGCTTCGTCGGCATGCTGCTGATGCCAAGCTCCCGCGACCTGCTGATGCTGTTCCTGTCGCTGGAGATCGTCTCGGCGACCGGCTTCATCGCCGCCGGGTTCCGCAAGGGCGACGCCCGCTCCAACGAGGGTGCGCTCAAGTTCCTGCTGATCGGCGTGCTGTCCACCGCCGTGATGCTGTTCGGCATGAGCCTGGTCTACGGCTTCACCGGGTCGCTGCGGCTCGACCAGATCGCCGCCAAGCTCAGCACCCTCGGCAACGAACCCGCCGTGGTCATGGCCGTGTTCCTGGTGATCACCGGTTTCGCCTTCAAGGTCTCGGCCGCGCCGTTCCACTTCTGGGCGCCCGACACCTACGAGGGCTCCCCGGTGCCGGTCGCCGCCTACCTCTCGGTCGCCTCCAAGGCGGCCGGGTTCGCCGGCCTGCTGCAGGTCACCTTCGTCGCCTTCCCGTCCTACTCGCGCTACTGGGCGCCGGCGTTCGCGATCCTGGCGGCCTTCACCATGCTGATCGGCAACGTGATCGCGCTGGCCCAGACCAACATCGTGCGCCTGCTCGCCTACTCCTCGGTCGCCCAGGCCGGCTACATGCTGGTGCCGTTCGCGGTCGGCTCCAACGGCAGCGCCCCCGCCCGCCAGGAAGCGTTCCAGGCGGTGCTCGTCTACCTGCTCATCTACGCCTTCACCAACCTCGGCGCCTTCGCCGTCGTCACCCTGGTCAACCAGCGCCAGCCCGGCAACCTGATCGCCGACTACGCCGGCCTCGGCCGCCGCAACGGCCCCCTGGCCCTGGCGATGAGCTTCTTCCTGCTCTCGCTCGCCGGCATCCCCCCCGCCGCCGGCTGGTACGCCAAGCTGGTGGTCTTCAAGGCAGCCATCAACGGCAACCGCCCCAGCCTCACCGCCCTGGTCGTCTTCATGGCAGTGATGACCGTGGTCGCCTTCTTCTACTACTTGAGCATCGTCGGCCGCATGTGGCTCGCCGACCCCCCCGCCGATGCCCCCGAGGGCCCCATCACCACCTCACCCGCCCTCGGCCTGGCCCTCGCCCTATCCACCGTCGGCGTCGTCGTCCTCGGCATCGTCCCCAACCTGCTGGTCCAGTACGCTCCCGTCTCCACCCTGGTCGCCAGCCGGTAACCCCTTCAGCAGCCTCTGACGGAACGACTATGAGCCGAGTCGAGGTTGACGACGAGCTCTGCTTGATCTGCCCTTGCTTGTATTGATTGTTCCCGGATGTCCGTTGGGGTTTACTGGTAAGCAAGTGCGGATGTCATGACCAGGAGGTGGCGGGTGTCCGGGTCGCCGGTTCGACGGGCAGCGTTGGGGCTTGTGATCGCGGTGGTGGTGTTCGCGGCGGGGTGCACGCCGGGGAAGAAGGCGGGGTCGTCCTCGGGGACGGTGACGCTGAAGCTGGAGGCCAATGCTGTCAAGGGTGGGAAGAACGACGCGGAGGCGAGCTGGATCACCGACTTCGCCATCCCGAACTTCCAGAAGCAGGAGTCGGCGCAGGGCCGGAAGGTAACCGTGCAGTATGTCGGCTCGGGCGCCAACGACGAGGACTACAAGACCCGGCTGGTGCTCGACCTCAAGACCGGCACCGGCGCCGACGTGGTCGACGTGGACGGGCCCTGGATCGGGGAGTTCGTGCAGGCGGGCTACCTGAAGCCGCTCGACCAGGTGGTGGGGCCGGAGGTCGACAGCTGGGACGGCTGGGCGCAGATGCCCAAGGCGATCAGCGACATGGCCACCATTGACGGCAAGCGCTACGGCGTCCCGGTTGGGACCGACGGGCGCGTGCTGTACTTCAACAAGAAGCTCTTCCAGCAGGCCGGGCTGCCGGCGGGCTGGCAGCCGAAGAGCTGGGCCGACGTCCTCACCGCCGCCAGGCAGCTCAAGAGCAAGCTCCCGGGTGTGACGCCGCTGCAGATCAACGCCGGCACCGCTATGGGCGAGGCCACCACCGCGCAGGGCTTCCTGCCGCTGCTGTACGGCACCGGCAAGAACATCGTCGACCAGGCCAACGGCAAGTGGGTCGGCGACACGCCCAACACCCGCGCGGTGCTGAACTTCTACCAGCAGATCTACGGCGGCGGTTTGGGCGACAAGAACCTCCAGCTCCGCGCCGACGGCCGCCAGCGCTCCTTCGAGGAGTTCGCCGCCAACAAGGTCGCCATCCTGCTGGAAGGCGACTACTTCTGGCGCAGCGTGATCAACCCGGTGGGCGGCGTCGCGCCCATGAAGGATCGCGACCAGGCGGTCGGCTGGGCGCTGATCCCCGCCCAGAACCCGGGTAGCGGCCTCGGCGGGCAGAACTTCGTCAGCCTCTCCGGCGGCAGCGCCCGCATCGTCAACCCGGCCACCAAGAACGCCAAGGAGGCCTGGGCGCTCCTTCAGTACCTCAACTCCAAGGACGCGCTGGTGAACTGGGAGAGCCGCGGCGCCCGGCTGGTGTCCCGCAACGACGTCAACCAGACCTCGATCAGCGACCCGCTGCTCCAGTTCATCGCCAGCAAGGTCCTGCCGATCACCGCCACCCGGCCAGGCTCGGCGCAGTACCCGCAGATCTCGACGGCGATCCAGACCGCTACCGAGAACGTCGTCTCGGGCCGCTCCAGCGCGGCGCAGGCCGCCCAGCAGTACGAGAAAGCACTGGAGAAGGCTGTTGGCGGCGCCGGTTCCGTCGAGACCGGCTCCTGAGCCGCCCGTAGGCCCGGGCCAGGGCCAGGGCGCCACGGCGGTCCTGGCCCGAGCCCCGGCCCCGGGCGCGGCGGTGCTCGGCCGGAGGGCGGCCGCGGTCTTCGTGGCTCCCGCGTTCCTGCTGATCGCGGTGTTCCTGGCCTTCCCGGCGCTGTGGACCCTGTACCTGGGGATCACCGACTACCGCCTGACCGGTCTCGCCGCCGCGAAGCCGCAGGTGGTGGGCGCGGCCAACTACACCCAGGCGCTCACCGACCCGCTGTTCCGCGGCTCACTGTGGATCACACTGCTGTACGTGCTCGGCTCGGCGATGATCGGGCAGTCGTGCCTCGGCTTCGCGCTGGCTTGGAAGCTGCGCGACTGGCGCTCGCCGCTGCGGCAGGTGCTGGAGGCGCTGGTGATCCTCGCCTGGATCGTCCCCGGGTCGGTGGTGGCGTTCCTGTGGATCGCGCTGTTGGACGGGCAGTCAGGCACCCTCAACGCGATCCTCCCCGGCCAGGTCGAGTGGCTGCTGCAGTTCCCGCTCGCCTCGCTGATCGTGTTCAACATCTGGCGCGGCACCGCCTTCTCCATGCTGCTCTACGGCGCGGCGCTCAACGCGGTGCCGCCTTCGCACCTGGAGACCGCGCGGCTGGCCGGGGCGGGCGGCTTCCAGCAGCTCCGCGACGTGGTGCTGCCGACCATCCGCGGGCACGTCCTCACCAACCTGCTGCTGATCAGCCTGTGGACCTTCAACGACTTCACGCCGTTCCTGCTCACCAGGGGCGGGCCCAACTTCCGCACCGAGGTGCTGCCGATCTACCTGTTCCGCAACGCGATCAGCGCCGGGGCGCTTGGCTTCGGCGCCGCGATCTCAACCATCATGCTGGTGATCAACCTGGTGATCGCGCTGGCCTACCTGCGCCTGCTCGGGGAGCGCCGCCGATGAAAACGACGACTGGAACCGCGGTGCGCCCGCTGCTGCGCCGGCTCGGCTTCTACCTGTTCGTGGTGCTGGCCGCCGGGTACTTCGCGCTGCCGATGGCCTGGCTGGTGCTGACGCCGTTCGACAAGACCCCGTCGCTTGCAGCCAGGCTGTCGCAGCCGACGCTGGCCAACTTCCGGGACGTCTTCAAGAACCCGCTGGTGCTGACCTCACTGCGCAACTCGCTGCTGCTGGCGCTCTACACCATGGTGGTGGTGGTCGCCAGCGCGACCCTAGCCGCCTACGCGCTCAGCCGGGTGCGGCTGCCAGGCCGTGACCTGCTGCTGTATGTGCTGTTGCTGTTCTCCTCGGTGGTGACCGGGACCGCCGCGATGGTGCCGCTGTTCCTGCTGATGTTCGACCTGCACCTGATCGACACCTATCTCGGGGTGACGCTGGCGCTCACCGGCGGGCTGCTGCCCGCGGCGATCTTCATCCTCAAAGATTTCATGGACGCGATCCCGCCGAGCTACGAGGAGTCCGCGCGGGTCTTCGGCGCGAGCCCCTTCCAGGTGCTCCGCGACGTGGTCGCGCCGGTGGTGCGGCCGGGGCTGGCGGTAGTGGCGGTGTGGACGATCGTCAACGTGTGGGGCAACTTCCTGATCCCGTTCATCCTGCTGCGCGACCCGAACCTGGCCCCGGCTGCGGTGGTCAACTTCTCCTTCTACACCGAGGGCGGCCAGCCCGACCTGCGGCTGATCTCGGCATTCTCGCTGCTGTACGCGATCCCGGTGATCGTGATGTACCTGTTCGTCAACCGCCGCTACGGGTTCCGGTTCTACGGAGGGCTGAAACGCTGATGGCAGCTGTCGTCCTGCAGGGCATTACCAAGCGGTTCCCCGGCACGGCCGGGGTGACGGCGATCGACGGGCTGGACCTGGAGATCAAGGACGGAGAGTTCTTCGCCCTGCTCGGCCCCTCCGGCTGCGGCAAGACCACGCTGCTGCGGACCATCGCCGGGCTGGAGGCGCCGACCGCCGGGACCATCGAGATCGGCGGGCGCGACGTCACCCAGCTGCCGCCGGGCCGCCGCGACGTCGCCATGGTGTTCCAGGACTACGCGCTCTACCCGCACATGACGGTGGAGGACAACATCGCCTACCCGCTCAAGATCAAGCGGGTCGCCAAGGACGAGCGCCGCCGCCTCGCCGCCGAGACGGGTGACAGCCTGCAGCTCGCCGGGACCATGGAGCGCCGCCCCGGGCAGCTCTCCGGCGGCCAGCAGCAGCGGGTGGCCTTGGCGCGGGCGGTCGCCTACCGGCCGAACGTGTTCCTGTTCGACGAGCCGCTGTCCAACCTGGACGCGCGGCTGCGGCTGGAGGCCCGCGGCTTCCTCAAGCGCCTGCAGCGCGAGCTGGGCATCACCACCGTCTACGTCACCCACGACCAGTCCGAGGCGTTGGCCCTGGCCGACCGCATGGCGGTGATGGAGGCCGGGCGCATCCGCCAGCTCGGCACCCCGGTCGAGGTCTTCCATCGCCCCGCGAACCTGTTCGTCGCCAGCTTCATCGGCTCCACCCCGATGAACCTCCTGCCCGCCAGGGTGGAGGGCAGGGCGCTGGCGATCGGACCCGCCCGCCTGCCCCTGCCGGAGGGTACCGCGCCGCATGTCCACGATGGCAACGAGGTGGTCCTCGGCGCCCGGCCCGAGTACACCGCGCTCCACCCGGCCGAGGCGAAGGCTGCGCCGGCGGGCGGGATCGCCGGACGGGTGGCGATCCTGGAGCACCTCGGCACCGCCTACCTGGTCTCGGTGGAGGCGGAGGTCGAGGGCGGCGACGGCGTGACCGTCCAGGCGACCGTGCCGGAGGGCGAGGCGCCCGCGATCGGCGCCCGGGTCGTCGCCACCCCGGACCCAGCCCGCGCGCTGCTGTACCGCAGGGGCGACGGTGAGCTGGTTGGCGCTGGCGCCGTGACTGGCGCCGAGGCCGGAGCCGGGACCGCGAGCGCCGGATGAGGATGAGGTAAGGGCGCCGGGGTGAGCCGGACCCGCCACCGCGGTCGCTTGATCCCCGCTGACCAGGCCGAGGCGGCCTACCGCTACCTGCCCTTCGAGGTCCCAGCGGGCGCGGGCGCGGGCGCGGTGGCGGTGCGGCTCGGCTACGACCGCACCGGCGCGGTGCTCGATCTCGGCGTCTTCGACCCGGAGCGCTTCCGTGGCTGGTCAGGCGGCGCGCGGGAAGGCTTCGTCATCACCCCTGCGGCTGCCACCCCCGGCTACCTCCCCGGCCCGCTGCCGGCGGGGGAGTGGCGGGTGATCCTCGGCCTCTACCAGGTGCCCGAAGCGGGCGTGGACTTCACCGTCGAGGTCCAGGTGGAGGCCGCGGGGGGGAAAGCCGGGTCCGGCCGTTTGCGGCCACCGCCGGTCCCCGAGCCCGGGCCGCTGCCGGCGCAGCCTCCGTCCCGGCGCCTACCCGCCCTCCCGGGACGGCGCTGGGTCGCTGGCGACCTGCACGCCCATACCCTCCACTCCGACGGTGCCCTCACCGTCGACCAGCTCGCCTGCCTGGCGCGCGCCCGGGGGCTGGACTTCCTCGCGGTCACCGATCACAACACCGTGAGCCACCACGCCGAACTGCCCGCTGCGACCGCCCGCACCGGCGTGCTCCTCCTCCCAGGCCAGGAGGTCACCACCCCGACCGGTCACGCCAACTGCTTCGGCGACACCGGCTGGATCGACTTCCGCCAGCCAGCCGACCACTGGCTCGCCACCGCCGAGGCCCACGGCGGCTTCCTCTCGATCAACCACCCCCTCGCCGGCCCCTGGGCCTGGCACCAGCCCCTCTCCCGCCCGACCCCCTTGATCGAGGCCTGGCACGGCACCTGGGACGGCTTCGACCCACTTCCTCTTGCCTGGTGGCGAAGAGCTGGTGGCGTCCCGATCGGCGGCAGCGACTTCCACCGCCCCGGCGAGATCCTCCAGCTCGGCACCCCAACCACCTGGGTAGAGGTTGAACCTAAAGTTCAGCTTGATCCTTACACTGATGTCGAGGGTTATGACTTGTTCGACGTGCTCGACGCCCTCGCCGCCGGACGAGTCGCCCTCGCCGCCACCCCCACCGGCCCGGTGATCCTGCGCCACGCCGACCAGCTCCTGGTCGTGGACGCTGCGGGCACCACCCTCCACGCCCCGGACGCCCCACCCCGCGCGATCACTAGCGACTTGCTAGCTGTTCCCGCCGGCCCCGGCCCCTACCGCCTTATCCGCCCAACTGGTACCACCGTCGCGTTTACTCCTTGATCCAAGGTAGATATACTTGCGAGAAGTCGATATCAAGGAGGTGGCAATGAGCCGCACACTCATCGATGTGGACGACCACGCGCTCGCCCGAGCCGCGGCGGTCCTTGGCACCACCACGAAGGTCGAGACCGTCAACCGCGCGCTGCAGCTGGTAGCGGAGCATGTCAACCGGCAGGCCCGGCAGGCTGAGCAGGATCGGTTCAGTGATTTTGTCGAACAGATCGCCGACGCACTCGCCGAAACGGATGTCAGGACCGAGGCGTGGCGCTAGGAGACCTCTACCTGGCCGATAAATCAGCCTGGGAGCAGGCCCGATACGACAAACGAGCCTTGGAGCGTCTGGTTGAGCTTCGTGATGAAGGCCAACTTGCGACGTGCCTCGTTTCCACAGCGGAAATGCTGTACTCAGCGCGGAACGTCGATGCGTTCGCCCGCTGGCGCCTTGACCTGGCATCGCTGTCCTACCTGGAGATGACTCCGGCGGCTGAGCGGCACGTGATCGACGTCATGTCCGCTCTGGCTTTGCGCGGGCAACACCGCACGTCGATCCCGGATCTGATACTGGCCGCGATCGCGCACCTGCACTCCGCCGTGGTGTTGCACTACGACTCCGACTACGAGCGGATCGCCGAGGTCACCGGACAGCCGCAAGAATGGATCATCCCGCGAGGAACCGGTGACAGGAACAACTGAGCCGTCAGCCCAAGGGAGCAGTGGTCATCGGGAGGCGGGGGTCGATCTGCTGGGTCGCCCAGGTACCGCGGACCCAGGTGTGGGCGGGGTCGTCGCAGAAGGCCATGGTGCGTTGTTCGGCGGGACCGGCGAGGACGTTGAGGTAGTAGAGGTCGTAGCCGGGGGCGGCGACTGAGGGGCCGTGGTAGCCGCGGGGGATCAGCACGACGTCGCCGCTGCGGACCTGCTCGGTCAGGTCGATCTCGCCATCGGTGGTGTAAAGGCGGTGGAGGCCGAAGCCGTCGCGGCTGGGCGCAGAGCCGGTGTGGGCGACCTCGAAGTAGTAGATCTCTTCGAGTTGGGCTTCTTCGGGGAGGCGGCACTGGTCGTGCTTGTGGGGCGGATAGGAGGACCAGTTGCCCTCGGGGGTGAGGACCTCGACGGCGACGAGTTTGTCGGCCGGGAAGGCTGACGGCGCCAGGAAGTTGTTGAGCTGGCGACTGGCCTGGCCGGCGCCGCGCAGCTCCACCGAGACCTCGGCGGCTGGGCCGTAGGCGGGGGCGAGGCGGCGGGTGGCGACCGCCGTGGGGAGCGCGAAGCGGCCGCCGTGGTCGCTGTGCAGGCGCGCTTCGGCGTCGATCGGCAGATAGGCGAAGTCGCTCACCCCAGCGAAGACGTGCTCGCGGCCGTGCAACTTGAAGCGGCGGCCTTCGCATTCGACCACGCAGGCGCCGGCCAGTGGCAACACTGCCATCTCAACGCCGCCGGTGGCGAGGGTGCGCTCCTCACCGGGGGCCAGTTCCAGGATACGGAGACCCGAGTAGGTCCAGCCGGCGCGCTCGGGGGTGATCACCACCGCTTCGCCGGGCGTATCTCCGGTTGCCGCCCCGGCGGGCAGGTAGAGCTTGTGGGTCATGTCATGCACGCACCGTCCTCGTCGTTCGCCGCGTTGCAGCGCCCACCCTGGTCATCGGAGGGCGTCCTCCACCTCGGAAACGGTCGGCATGGCGTCGGCGCAGGCGAGGCGGGAGGCGACGATTGCGCCGGCGGCGTTGGCGAAGCGGAGGGTGCGCTCGGGGTCCCAGCCGGCAAGGAGGCCGTGGCAGAGGGCGCCACCCAAGGCGTCGCCGGCGCCGAGGCCGCAGACCACCTTGACCGGGACCGGAGGGACCTGCACGGTGCCGTCGTGGGTCATGCCGAGGACGCCACGGGGGCCGAGCTTGACCACGGCGAAGTCCACGCCGAGGTCGAGCAGCGCCTTGGCGGCGTCGTGGGGCTCGCGGGGGCCGACCGCGACCGCCACCTCGCTCAGGTTGCCGACAGCCACGGTGGCGTGGCCGAGCGCCTGCCGGGCGAGCGGCCCGGCGGCGGCCTCGTCGCGCCACAACGAACCGCGGTGGTCTAGGTCGTGGACAGTGACCGGGCCGGCTTGTTTCACCGGGGGTCTACCGCTCGGCCGTCGTGGGTCGCCGGATGCCGTGGTCGGGGCCTCGCTCTTGAGCCCCCCGGACCCCCCGGTCCCGGCGTGGGGCCGGGGCCGGGCGGCGAGGGCGGCCAGGGTGGTGCTGCGGCTTGGCTCGTCGGACAGGCCGGTGCCGGTGGTCCAGAACAGGCGGGCGGCGGCGATCGCGCCGAGGTCCAGGTCGTCGGGGGCGAGGTTCATGTCCGGCGCCTTGGGCTGGCGATAGAAGAGCAGCGGGAAGTGGTCAGGCGGGAAGATCTCGCAGAACACCACGGGGGTTCGCAACGCCGGGTCGGGATCGGTGCCGACCCAGCGCGGATCGACGCCGAAGTTGGCCAGCGCCTGGCGGACGTAGGGGCCGAAAGGGTCGTCGCCGACCTTGGTGATGACCGCGCTGCGGTGGCCGAGGCGGGCTGCCGCGACCGCGACGTTGGTGGCGCTGCCGCCGAGCGACTTGGCGAAGGTGCGAACCTCGGCGAGCGGCACGCCGATCTGCTCTGGGTACAGGTCAACCCCGACCCTCCCCATGGTGATGACGTCGAACGGCGCGCTTCCCAGCTCGATACCGCACCTCCCGGCTCCGCCGACCCTGGTGAGATTGGTCTTGTGCCAGTCTGGCAGACAGGGCAACATTGACAGAGTCGCTCCAGGTAATGACGAAAAGATGTCATAACGACCGTGGCCACGGCAACGAGGCAGCCTCGATGAACCCGCCGGCCGAGCGTGCAGGCGGGCGAAGCGATGCCGTCCACGGGAGGACGCCGGCCGAGCGTGCAGGCGGGCCAAGCGATGCCGTCCACGGGAGGACGGCGGAGCCACAGGGCTTGGACGAGGCGGTCGACCGCTCCAGCCCGGTGCCGTTGTACTACCAGGTCGCCCGGCGCATCGAGGCGGAGATCCAGGCGGGCCGCTTCCCGCCGGGCACGCACCTGCACAACGAGCTGGCGCTGGCCGAGGAGCTCGGCGTGAGCCGCCCGACAGTCCGCAACGCCATCAGCCACCTGGTGGACAAGGGCTTGCTGATCAAGCGCCGGGGGATCGGCACCCTGGTCGCCCCGGCACAGGTCAAGCGCCCGATCGCGCTCAGCAGCCTGTACGACGACCTGAACCAGAGCGGCCAGCAGCCGGCCACCCGGGTGCTCGCCTTCGAGACGGTCCCCTGCCCGGCCGAGGCCGCCGAGGCGCTCCGCGTTGCCGAGGGTGCGGCGGTGCTGCGCTTCGAGCGGCTGCGCCTGGCCAAGGGACGGCCGATCGCGCTGATGGCCAACTGCCTGCCGGCCGAGTTGCTGCCGCAGCTGGGGCCCGGGGACCTGGAGCGCACCGGCCTGTACGGGTTGCTACGCAGCCGCGGCGTGCGCCTGCACATCGCCAACCAGACCATCGGCGCGCGCCCCGCCGACAGCCGTGAGGCCAAACTGTTGGAGCTTGCAACCGGTGCGCCGGTCCTCACCATGCGGCGCACCGCCTACGACGACGCCGGACAGCCCGTCGAGTACGGCTCACACGCCTATCCTGCGGAGCGCTACTCCTTCGAGATGAGCCTGGTCACCCGCTAGCTTCGTTGGGAGGATTCTTGATGGACAGCCGGACCGTGCGGCTCACCACCGCGCAGGCGCTGGTCCGCTTCCTGTCGGTGCAGTACAGCGAGCGTGACGGGGTCCGCCGGCGGCTGCTGCCGGCGGTGCTCGGGATCTTCGGGCACGGCAACGTCGCCGGGCTCGGGCAGGCGCTCGACCAGCACGGCGACCGGCAGGACGCCAGCCTGCCCTACCTGCAGGCGCGCAACGAGCAGTCGATGGTGCACATGGCCGCCGCCTTCGCCAAGGAGAACCGGCGGCTCGCAACGCTGGCCTGCACCTCCTCGATCGGGCCGGGAGCGACCAACATGGTCACCGGCGCGGCGCTCGCCACCATCAGCCGCCTGCCGGTGCTGCTGCTCCCCGGCGACACCTACGCGAGCCGCCGCCAGGGTCCGGTGCTGCAGCAACTCGAGCATCCAGGGGCTGCCGATGTGAGCGTCAATGACTGCTTCCGCCCAGTCGCTCGTTACTTCGACCGCATCGTGCGCCCCGAGCAACTCGTCGCCAGCCTGCCCGAGGCGATGCGCGTGCTCACCAGCCCCAGCGAGACCGGCGCGGTGGTCCTCGCCCTGCCGCAGGACGTGCAGGCCGAGGCCTACGACTACCCCGAGGCGCTGTTCACGCCGCGCACCTGGGCGGTGGCGCGCCCGCGCCCGGAGCCCGGCCCCATCGCGGCGGCCGCCGCGATGCTCGCCGGGGCCAGCCGCCCGCTGATCATCGCCGGCGGCGGGACCCGCTACAGCGAGGCCGAGGCCGAGCTGGCCGCCCTCGCCACCGAGGCGGAGATCCCCGTGGCCGAGACATTTGGCGGCAAGGGCGCGGTCGCCGACCCGGCCTGGTGGGCGCTTGGCGGCCTCGGCGTGGAGGGCAACCCGGCCGCCAACCGCTATGCCGCCAGCGCCGACGTGGTGGTGTGCGTCGGCACGCGCCTGACCGACTTCATCACCGCTTCGCAGTCGCTGTTCCAGCACCCCGAGGTCCGCTTCATCGGCATCAACGTGAGCGCCCACGACGCCGCCAAGCAGGGCGCCTTGGAGGTCGTCGCCGACGCCCGCGAGGCCTTGGCCGCCATCTACGAGGCGCTCGCTGTCGCCGGCCGTATCCCCGCCGAGGACAAGGAGCTGCGGCAAGAGGTCGAGGGGCTGACCGGCGGCTGGCAGGCGGAGCGGGCCGCCGCCCTCGCCCCTCCCAGTGACGACGAGGACCAGACGCTCACCCAGGGCCAGCTGATCGGCGTTCTCCAGGAGGAGGCCGAGCCGGGCGACGTGCTCCTGACCGCTGCGGGCGGCCCGCCTGGCGACCTGCTCAAGGTCTGGGACGCCACCGGGGGGCGGGACTGCCACCTGGAGTTCGGCTACTCCTGCATGGGCTACGAGCTGCCCGCCACCCTCGGGGTCCGCCTGGCGCGGCCAGACAGCCGGGGCCAGGTGGTCGGGCTGATCGGCGACGGGACCTTCCTGATGCAGCCCTCCGAGCTGGTCACCGCCGTGCAGGAGGGCCTGGACGTGACCATCGTGATCAGCGAGAACCACGGCTTCCAGTGCATCCGCCGCCTGCAGATGAACCGGGTCGGCCTGCCGTTCGGCAACGAGTTCCGATCCCGCAAGGGTCCCCGCGATGGTGGCGGTCGCTTGGAGGGCGACTACCTGCAGCTCGACCTGGCGGCGGTGGCGCGTGGGCTGGGCGCCCGTGCCTGGCACGTGGACGGGGCGGCCGAGTTGCGGGCCGCGCTCGGTGAGGCACGCGGCCACCAGGGAGCTGCGGTGATCGTGGTCGAGACCGTCCCGCACCACGATCTGCCCCCGTCGGGGGTGTGGTGGGACGTGGCTCCCGCCGAGGTTTCTGCTGAGCCAGCGACCCAGCGGCTGCGCGCTGGGTACGAGGCCGACCGTTCCCGGTGGCAGCGGAGCTACCTGTAGGCTTCGGCGAAGGGAAGCCGTTTTGTGAGGAGTTGTCCATGAGAAGGGAACCAGGGCTCAAGGCTCGGCTGCGGGCGGGCGAGACGGTGGTCGGCACCTTCCTGAACCTCGGCTCGCCACTGGCGGTCGAGGTGTGCGGGCTGGCTGGCTTCGACTGGCTGCTGATCGACATGGAGCACGGCGGCGGGGGAGAGGCCACGCTGATCGCCCACCTGCTGGCCGCCGAGAACACCGGCGCCCACCCGGTCGTGCGGGTCGAGGGGCCGGCGCGGCAGCGCATCGGCAGGGTGCTCGACATGGACGCAGAAGGGATCATGGTGCCCCGGGTCGAGAGTGCCGCCGAGGCCAAGGAGATCGCCGCCCACCTGCACTTCCCGCCGCTCGGCGACCGAGGCGTGGCGGCCGGCAACCGTTTCGGCGCCTTTGCCACCCGTGCCGACTACGTCGACAGCGCCCCCGAGCGGGTCACCGGGATCGTGCAGATCGAGACCCCGGCCGGGGTCGCCGACGCCGGCGAGATCGCCGCCGTGCCCGGCATCGACGTGCTCTTCATCGGCCCCCGCGACCTGTCCCTGTCGCTCGGCATCATGGGCCAGACCAGCCACCCGGAGTTCCGCCGCGCCGTGGTCGAGGTGCGGCGCGCCTGCGACGCGGCCGGGAAGGCCACCGGCATCCTGCTGCCCGGCCCGGCGGCCGTGCCCCAGGCACTGGAGGACGGCTTCCGCTTCATCGGGGTGGGCTCCGACAGCGGATTCATCCTGGAGGGCGCCAAGGCCGCGGTCGAGTCGGTCCGCTCGGGGCTGCGGCAGGCAGCAGGAGTAGAGACCTGACATGGCTGCCGGCGCCGGGTTTGCCTCCAGGATCGCGGGTGCGCCGATCTCCTGGGGCGTCTGCGAGGTGCCCGGCTGGGGGGTCCAGCTTAGCGCTGACCGTGTCCTGGCGGAGATGCGCGCGCTGGGCCTGACCGCCACCGAACGGGGCCCGGCGGGCTTCCTGCCCGGCGATCCCGAGGAGGCCGGCGGCCTGCTGGCGCGTTCGGGCCTCCACCTGGTTGGTGGCTTTGTCCCTGCGGTGCTGCACCACGACGCCAGCGGCGACACTGAAGGCGGCACCGGCACCGGCACCGGCGCTGACGCCGAAGGCGAGGACGGCGGCGGCTGGGAGGAGGCGCTCGAACTAGCGGCGGCGGCCCTGGTCGCTGGGGGGGCCGAGGTGTTGGTGCTCGCCGCCGCCACCGGGGACAGCGGCTACGACCAGCGCAACGGGACCGGAGCGGAGCTGGGCGAGCAGGCCTGGGCGACGCTGCTCGGCAACCTCACCCGCGCCGAGGAGCGGTGCCAGGCGCACGGCCTCGCGCTCGCGCTGCACCCGCACGCCGGCACGGTGATCGAGCGCCGCGCCGAGGTCGAGCGGCTGCTGGCTGGCAGCCCGGTCAGGTTGTGCCTGGACACTGGCCATCTGCTGATCGGCGGCACCGACCCGGTCATGCTGGCCCGCTCCGTCCCTGAGCGCATCGCCCACGTCCACCTCAAGGACGTGGATGCGACCCTGGCCAAGCGGGTCGAGGCCGGGCAGGTCGGCTACACCGACGCGGTGCGCCAAGGCCTGTACCGGCCGCTCGGGCAGGGCGACATCGACCTGACGGCAATCGTCGCCGCCCTCGAGGGCAGCGGCTACAGCGGCTGGTACGTGCTGGAACAGGACACCGTCCTCACAGACGAGCCGCCACCCGGTGACGGGCCGATGGCCGACGTGCGCGCCAGCCTCGACTACCTCCGCTCACTCCCCGGCCCCTGACTCCAGCCACACCAGTTCCACGAAGGAAGACCAGGGCATGCACATTGGACTCATCGGGGCAGGACGGATCGGCGCCTTCCACGCGAGCGTCCTCATCCAGGTGCCGGGCGTCGACGCGCTGAGCATCGCCGACGCCAATCCTGACCGCTCGGCCAAGCTGGCGGCCGACCTGGGCGCCCGCTCGGCGCCGTCGGCGCAGGCGCTGCTCGACGGCGGCGTGGACGCGCTGGTCATCGCCGCCGCGACCAGCGCGCACCCGGAGTTGATCCAGCTCGGCGCCGACGCGCGGCTCCCCACCTTCTGCGAGAAGCCGCTCGCGCTCGACCTGGAGGCCGCCGACATGATCATCGAGCGGGTCCGCCGGAGCGGCATCACCCTGCAGATCGGCTTCCAGCGTCGCTTCGACGCCGGCTACCGGGAGGCCCGCCGCCGGGTCGAGTCCGGCGCGCTGGGCGGCCTCTACGTGGTGCGGCTGGCCACCCACGATCCCGAGCCGCCGCCGCCGGCCTACATCCCGGCCTCCGGCGGGATCTTCCGCGACCTCCACAGCCACGACTTCGACATCGTCCGCTGGGTCACCGGCCAGGAGGTGGAGGAGGTCTACGCCGACGGCGCCGTGCTGGCCGATCAGACCTTCGCCCGCTACGGCGACGCCGACACGGCGGTGTGCGTGCTGCGCCTGACCGGCGGGACGCTCGGCATCATGTCCGGTACCCGGCGCGACCCCCTCGGCTACGACGTGCGCATGGAGCTGTTCGGGGCCGCCGACTCGGTCGCCGTGGGGATGGACAGCCGCATGCCGCTGCGCTCGGTCGAGCCCGGCGCGCCCCCTCCCGGTCCCGCAGCGGGCTACCGCGATTTCATAGACCGTTTCGGCGCCGCCTACCGCGACGAGCTGACCACCTTCGTCGCGGTGGCCCAAGGCCTGGCCCCCAACCCCTGCAGCGGCGCGGACGCCCGCGCCTCGCTGCGCGCCGCCCTGGCCGCCGACCGTTCACGCGCCGAGCACCGCCCGGTCCGGGTCGAGGAGGTGTCGTGATGTAACCCACCGCAGTGCCCCGTCCCAGGTGCTCCCGGGCACCTCACAGCAGGAGGTACGGACATGCCCGCGAGGAAGCGGCTGTTCTGGCCCGCCATGATCATCGCCTTGGTCATGGTCGTCGCCGCCGGCTGCGGCAGCAGCAAGAAGTCCACGTCGTCGTCCAGTGGCGCCAAGAAGACCGGCATCCGCATCGCTGTCGTGACCCACGGCCAGGCGTCCGATCCCTTCTGGTCGGTGGTGAAAAATGGCGTCGACCAGGCTGCCAAGGACACTGGCGCCACCGTTACCTACCAGGCCCCCGGGACCTTCGACATGGTGGCGATGAGCCGCCTGATCGACGCCGCGGTGGCCTCCAAGCCGGACGGGCTGGTGGTGTCCATCCCTGACGCCAACGCCCTCGGCCCCTCCATCAAGAAGGCGGTCGCGGCCGGCATCCCGGTGGTCTCGATCAACTCCGGCAGCGACGTCTTCCAGTCGCTCGGGGTGCTCACCCACGTTGGCCAGACCGAGTTCGAAGCCGGGCTCGGCGGCGGCGAGCGCATGGGTGCGGCCGGCGTCCGCAATGCCCTGTGCGTCAACCAGGAGGTCGGCAACGCCGCGCTCGACCTGCGCTGCAAGGGCTTCACCCAGTCCATCCAGAAGGCCGGTGGCAAGGTGAAGGTTCTGTCAGTGAACCTGGCCAACCCGACCGACACCAAGCAGCGCATCACCAACGCCATCCGCGCGGACTCCAGCATCGACGGCGTCTTCACCCTCGGCCCGACCGGGGCCAGCCCGGCGCTGTCGGCGCTGCAGGCCGCGAACCTGCTCAGCAAGATCAAGCTGGCGACCTTCGACCTGTCCCCGGACGTCCTGCAGGCGATCAGCGACGGCAAGATGCTGTTCGCCATCGACCAGCAGCAGTACCTCCAGGGCTACCTGCCCATCGTGTTCCTCTCGCTCTACAAGCAGTTCGGGCTGATGCCGGGCGGCGGCAACGCCATCCTCACCGGCCCCGCCTTCGTCACCAAGGACAATGCGGCACAGGTCATCGACCTCAGCAAGAAGGGCATCCGCTAGCGGCGAGCGTCCAGGCCGGCGGGTCCGGGACCGGGGCCGGCACTTCCCGAGCCCGGGCCTCCGGCCGAGGCGTCGAAGGGTTGAGACAAGGAGCGGGGACATGGCTGTCACCGACGTGGCCCCCGGCATGCGGGCAGACGAGCGCATGCGGCGGGCCGGGCTCCTCAGGCGTCTGCTGAACCGTCCCGAGCTGGGCGCGGCCGGCGGCGTCGTCATCGTCTGGGCGATCTTCGCGGTCATCGCCGGCGACCGCGGCTTCCTCGGCACCAGCGGCACCGCCAGCTACCTGGAGGTCGCCTCCGAGCTGGGCATCCTCGCGGTGCCGGTGTCGCTGCTGATGATCGCCGGCGAGTTCGACCTGTCGATCGGGTCGGTCGTCGGCGCCAGCGGCATGGCGATCGCGCTGCTGGACGTGCAGTACCACTGGCCGCTGTGGGCGGCGATCCTGGCGGCGGTGGCGTTCTCGCTGCTGATCGGGTTCCTGAACGGCCTGGTGGTGGTCAAAACCAGGCTGCCGTCGTTCATCGTGACTCTGGCGAGCCTGTTCATCTTCCGTGGCGTCACCATCGCCGTCACCCGCCGCATCACCGGCCGCACCGAGCTGGGCGGGATCGACATCAGCAGCGTCCGTGTCCTGTTCGCAGGGCACATCGGCGCCTACTCGGCCTCGATCCTATGGTGGCTCGGGATCGCCGTGCTGGCCACCTGGGTGCTGCTGCGCACCCGCGTCGGGAACTGGATCTTCGGGTCGGGCGGCGCGGCCGAGGCAGCCCGCAACATCGGCGTCCCGGTCAACCGCGTGAAGATCGGCCTGTTCATGACCACCGCCTTCGCCGGCTGCCTGCTGGCCATCATCGACCTGGTCAAATTCGCCAGCGCGGACGTACTGCGCGGCACCCAGCTCGAGTTCCAGGCGATCATCGCGGTGGTGATCGGCGGCACGCTGCTCACCGGCGGTTACGGCTCGGCAGTTGGAGCGGTGTTCGGCGCGCTCATCTTCGGCATGGTCCAGCAAGGGATCGTGATCACCGGCGTGGACGCCGACTGGTTCCAGGTGTTCCTTGGCGGGATGCTGATCCTGGCCGTGCTGGTCAACAGCTACATCCGTCGCAAGGCTGCGGAGGCGAGACGATGACGGCTCCAGCTACCAATGGCGACCTGCCGCTGCTCGAGGTCGACGGCATCTCCAAGTACTTCGGCACGGTGATCGCGCTGCAGGACATCTCCATGGGCGTGCGGGCCGGCGAGGTCATGTGCGTGCTCGGTGACAACGGCGCCGGCAAGTCCACGCTCATCAAGATCCTCTCCGGCGTGCACCAGCCAGACGAGGGCCACTACCTGATCGAGGGCGAGAAGGTGCGCTTCGCCTCCCCCCGCGACGCGCTCGCCCGCGGGATCGCCACCGTCTACCAGGACCTGGCCATGATCCCGCTGCTCAGCATCTGGCGGAACTTCTTCCTCGGCTCGGAGCCGACCAAGGGGTGGGGGCCGCTCAAGCGCTTCGACGTGGGCTTCGCCCAGCGGACCTCGCGCGACGAGCTCTGGAAGATGGGCATCGACGTGCGCGACACCGCCCAGCCGGTCGGCACCCTGTCGGGTGGTGAGCGCCAGTCGGTCGCCATCGCGCGGGCGGTCTACTTCGGCGCCAAGGTGCTGATCCTTGACGAGCCCACCTCGGCGCTCGGAGTGAAGCAGGCTGGGGTGGTGCTGCGCTACATCGTGCAGGCCCGCGCCCGCGGCCTCGGGGTCATCTTCATCACGCATAACCCGCACCACGCCTATCCGGTGGGGGATCGCTTCACCCTGCTCAACCGGGGCCGCAGCTACGGCACCTTCGCCAAGGTCGAGCTGTCCCGCGAGGAGCTGGTGCAGATGATGGCCGGCGGCCGCGAGCTGGAGGAGCTGAGCCACGAGCTGGACGAGTTCGCCCAGGCCGACGCCGACGGGGCCTCCGGCGCGGAGGCCGAAGCGCTGCAGCGTGCCGCCCAGGAACTGGGAGACGAAGCCAAAGGCTCGTGAGCGAACAAATCTGCGGCTGACAGCTGTGCTGTCGGATGCGCGGCAAGGTGGCCGGGCGAGGGTGAGGGCAACCGCCCCCGCCCGAAAGGACCCCCAGCCATGCCCGGTCCTGTGCCGAGCCCGACGGTGTTCGCGTTGCTGGACGCCGAATGGGCCACCTTGGCCCGCACCCTGGTCCCCGCCTGCTGGCACGACCAGCCCGCGCTGGCCCCACACCGCACCCTCGCTGACCTGCTCCAGGTCACCGAACGGCGTGGCGACCCGGCCCAGAGCGATCATGTGCTCGCCGCGCTGGAAGGACTTGCCGCCCAATCCGCCAACCCCCACCCGCTGGCGGGCCGTACCCTGCTGCAGATGCTGCTGCCCGGCGCCAAGGCCCTGGCCCGCCGCCTGGCCTGGCTCGGCGACCCGGCTGAGCGGGCCCAGGCTCAGGAGGTGTCACTGGATGCGCTGGTCGCCTTGGGCGAGCCAGCGGTGCCGCCGGCGGCAGCCGTGGACCCCTCGCCGGCCGAGGCGTTGCTCGGGCTGCTTGCCTGGGCGGTCAACGGCGGGCATCTGACCCCGGCCCAGGCGCGGCTGATCGGCCAGAGCCGCATCGCCGACGTGCCCTGCCAGCAGCTGGGCGCGGGCGTCGGACTCGGCGCTCACAGTCTGCGGCGCCGTCGCCAGCGCGCCGAGCACGCCCTGGCGCAGGCAGCCAGCGGTGCCCTGGCGGAGGAGGACCTCTCCGCGCTGGTCCGCCGTGGAAGTCGGCCCGATCGAGTATCTCGAAGATCTTGTCTTATTTATCGCGATGCCTTATTGTGACCGCCCCGCACGTATCCGTGTTCGCGCGGGAGGGGCTCTAACTGCATGACAGCAAGTGATGTGGCCGGAATTGACCAAGCATCTCTCCCGATCAGGGATACAGCGAATGCGTCAAGAGATTGACAGACGGATGCGGTTAGGCTCCTCACCTTCTGGTTGCGAGGGGCCAATGGCTTAACCAGTTGGCGTAGCCAATAGCCGTGTAGGGCCGTAGGTGAAGAGTCTGGCGACGATCGTGAGGAGAACGATGAACGTCGGCATGGTGTCGACACGATTCGCAGGAACTGACGGGGTGAGCCTGGAGACGGCCAAGCTGGCCGAGGTCCTGGAGTCAGAGGGCCACCAGGTCGTCTGGTTCGCCGGTGAGCTGGGCAAGCGCTTCCGGCCCGGCATCACCTGCCCGCTGGCGCACTTCGAGCATCCCATCAACCGCCGCCTGGAAGCGGCCTTCTTCCGCGGCGAGGCTGCCCCGCCCTACATGATGGCGACGCTGCGGGCGCTCACCTGGAAGCTCAAGAAGGCCCTGCGCCAGTTCCTCGCCGAGTTCGACGTGGACGTGGTCGTTGCCCAAAACGTGCTATGCCTGCCTATGCAGCTGCCACTGGGCGTGGCACTCAGCGAGACGCTCACCGAGACCGGCCTTCCGGCTGTCGGCCACCACCACGACTTCGGCTGGGAGCGCGACCGCTTCAGCAACGGCCACGACCCGCGCCTGCTCCACAGCAACTTCCCCCCGGCGCTGCCCAACCTGCGCCACATGGTCATCCAGTCGGCCGCCAAGCAGGAGCTGCGCCGCCGCAAGGGCCTGGACGCCACCGTGCTGCCCAACGTCATGGACTTCGAGCGCGGCCCGGCCACAGCCCCCGACGGCGACGCCTTCCGTGCCGCCGCCGGCCTCAATGGGCGCGACCTGGTGCTGCTGCAGCCCACCCGGGTGGTCCCACGCAAGAGCATCGAGACCACCCTGCAGCTCGCCCACGAGCTGGCCGACCCGGCCGTCAAGGTGGTCGTCACCCACGACGACGGCGACGAGGGCCCCGACTACGGCCGCTTCCTGCGAAGTGAGGCCGAGCGGCTCGACGTCGACCTGCGCTTTGTCCCGACCCGGGCCGAGCCGGCCGACTCCTCCGACCGGCCCCTGCTGGCCGACGCCTATGGCGCCGCCAACCTGGTCGCCTATCCGAGCCTGATCGAAGGGTTCGGCAACGCGCTGCTGGAAGCGCTGTTCTACCGCTGCCCGGTGCTGGTCAACCGCTACCCGGTCTACGCCCGCGACATTGGCCCGACGGGGCTGCGCTGCATCGAGATCGACGACTGCGTGGTGACCCCCGAGGCGGTCAAGGAGGCCGCCGCCTGCCTGGAGAACCCAGACGCCTGGCAAGCGGTGGTCGACCGCAACTACGAGATCTGCCTCGGCGCCTTCTCCTACAGGGTCATCCGCGAGCGCTTCCTGCCGCTGCTCCCCTGCCGCAGCGCCGAGCTGGCTGAGGTGGGCTAGGGCGATCAGGCGAGGCGTTCCAGGACGGTGCCGTCGGTGGCGACCGCGAAGGCGGTGGGGACCACCGTGACGTGGTAGCGGCGTGCCAGGTCGGGGTGGCGTGACACGTCGACCAGCAGCACGGGGCTGCCACTCGCGTCCGCGGCCAGTTTCCGTTCCAGGTCGTGGCACTCGCCACAGAGCGGGTGGGTGAACTGGACGACGGTGACGCCGTCCGCTGCTGGTGCACCTTCAACCATGGAGGCCAGCGCGGCCAGGTCGATGGCGCCGACCGTGCCTGGGTGGATGCCGCGGGCGCGGGCGAGCAGGCGGTAGAGCTCGCAGCCGACACACAGCCCGGCGCTGGCGGCAAGCAGGGCGAGCAGTGTGACGAGCACGCCGAGGATCGTCCCGAGCAGGCGCAGGCCGGCGAAGTTGGCCAGGAAGGTGGCGGAGAGGACCCCCGCGCCGAGCATGTTCGCGAACCGCGGTGGGCGGGCGTCCTCGACCATGCCCTCGCCAAAACGGGGCTGGACCACCTCGAAGTAGAAGACGCACGGCAGGCACCAGCGCCGGCCGAAGGCGAGCCCGAGGAAAAGCTGCAGCGCGAGCAGCCCGAACAGCCACCACCAGCCGGTCAGCAGCGCGATCGCTCCGACCACCGCCACGGTCCCCTGGTTGAAGCGGGGGGCGCGCTCGTCGATCACACCAGTGTCGTCGTAAGGGTGCGCGGTGCGTGGAGCGGTGGTACTGGACATGAGGCGACGGTGCCGCAACCTCGCAATGCTGTCAACGCCGCATGCTCACCTGGAGGGGGATGGCCACAGCAGCAGGTGCAGCCCGAAGCCCCCAAGTGCCGCGATCACGACGGTGCCGGTGGACAGCGCGGGGGTCCAACTGAAGCGGCCCTGATCGGCGGCGAGCACCAGCAGCCAGGCGCTCCAGGTGACCAGCGGCGTGACGACGGCGACCAGCAGGTCCCGGGTGCGTGCGTTCAGCGCCGAGGCCGGGAGGGCGATCAGGGCGTCGGCGGTCAGTCCGCCCAGGGTGGCGGCGGCCACCACGATGGCCACGGCGCCCTCGGAGGCATGGACCTTTGCCTGCGCCAGCGCGAACGCGGTGAACAGCAGCGTGACCGTGCCGAATGGCAGGTGCCAGCGCCGCAGCGCCAGCAGCACCGGGCCGAGCATGACCAGGGAGGTCACCAGCACGCTCACGATCGCGTGCTCGGTGATGTAGCCCTCGATCGTGCCCGACTCGGCGGGTTGGTGAATGGGCAGCGTGGGCCCGAGGTTCCCCCACGCCGCCGCCCAGGAGGTGGCCATTGCCAGCAGGACCTCGACGTTCAGCAGCGCCAAGAGCGCTGGCAGCGGCGCCTGCGTGCCAGGGGCGGCCCACGCCGAGCGGAACGGGGTGGTGAACAGCAGCCAGCCCGCGAGGATCAGGGTCAGGTGGGTGGGGCTGAACGCCCCGTCGAGGTTGACCTCGATCCCGAGGATGGTGTGCCAGGTGAGGTCCCCCGCAGCACCGACGAGGAACATCGCCACGCCGACCAGGCCGATCCCGTACCCGACCGGCAATCCCTGGCGGCCGGCGCCGGGGGGTTCGGGGGGCACAGTCCCGCGGCCGGAAGGAGCACGAGCCGATCCCACGGTGGCCGCGGGGCCCCCCGATGAGACAGGCCCTCGGCAGCGCCATGCCGTCCATACGAGCCAGCCCACCATCGCGAAGGTGCCCGAGTAGAGCACTGCATGCCAGGGCGTGAAGAACGAGTCAACCCGTCCGCTGAAGTGCGCCCAGGAGTCCAGCACGGTCCCGAGCACCGCCCAGACGCCGAACACCGAGACCAGCAGATCGTCGACCCACCGGGCGCGCGGACGAGCAACCGCAGCCGCCACCGGCACGTGCTCAGCTGTTTGAGCCTGCGTCATGGTCGCTCCTGCTCAAATATATTGGTATGCGTAGAACGCCACTTCCATACCGTACTGCATTGACAGGCTTCCTGGAACTGAAACGGGGGAGGTGCCGATTCTCCACCAGATAACTTGACAATGGTCGCCAAAGACTGGAATCCTCCTTACATGAACACTTGGGCTGCTGAGCTGCTGACCCACGACCGCGCGCTGGACTTCGGGCACGTCGTGTCGTGCGCCTGTCCCCCCGCTGCTTAGCGCCGACGCTCGGCACCGACCCAAGGTTTCCGATTCTCCTCAATTAGCTCATCATGCCCGGAGGTTCCTACCTTGTTCCTGCATCCCCGGCTGGAGTCGGTCCGTGGTTCCTTCGATCGGGCGCCGCTCCACGCTGACGACGCGCTCGACGCCGAACTGCTCGTGGACGTCGCCCGTGAGGTCGCCGGTCTGGAGGCGCTGTGGCGTCCGGTCCTGCGCCACAACCCGGACGCACGCTTCTACGAGCGCCTGCTGCTGACCGGCAGCATCGAGGTCTGGCTGCTCGGCTGGGCACCCGGTCAGGGGGTGCGGATCCACGATCATGGTGGCGCCTGGGGAGCCTTCACCGTGGTGGAGGGTGCGCTGCTGGAGGCGGCTGAAGGAGTGCGCACCACCCACCGTGCCGGCTCCGCCACCTGGTTTGGGCCGCGCTGGACCCACTCGGTCGCCAACGCCAGCCGCAACCCGAGCCCGGGTGGAGCCATCGCCACCAGCATCCACGCCTACTCGCCGCCGTCCCTGCCGCTGCGCTTCCACGGGCACACCGTCAACCAGCTGCTCGCCCAGGCCCGCTCTCGGCTGGTGCGCCTCGGCCCCACCGAGGCGGCCGAGGCGGTGGCGGCCGGGGCGCTGCTGGTCGACATCCGCCCCGCTGCCCAGCGCCGGGCCGAAGGCGAGATTCCGGGCGCCCTGGTCATCGAGCGCAACGTGCTGGAGTGGCGCCTCGACCCGGCCAGCGACGCCCGCATCCCCGAAGCCGACGGCTACGACCGCCAGGTCATCGTCATGTGCTCGGAGGGCTACACCTCCAGCCTCGCCGCCGCCTCCCTCAACGACCTCGGCCTCTACCGCGCCACCGACCTGGCCGGCGGCTTCAAGGCATGGGAAGCGGCAGGGCTCCCCACAAATCGTGGGGAGCCCACACCTGTGGTCTAGGTCATATCCTGCCGGGACGGTCCCTAGACCACGCCTCAGCGCCTACCCGCTGTTGCCGAGCGCCTTGGCGACCCGGGCGCCGAGGTCGGGGTCGATGTGGCGCCAGTACTCGATGGCGTGGCGCTGGATGTCGGCCTCGACGCCCTGGCGCAGGTGGGTGGCGATGTTGGTGACCAGGTGGTCGCGGTCGAGGTCGGAGAGCACCCTGCGGTAGAGGGCGCCGGCCTGGACGAAGTCGTCGTCCTCGCGGTGCGGCTCGGTGGCGCAGCGGCCGAGGTCGCCGCTGGCGTGCCAGTCGGGCTCCTCGTAGCGGGAGTCCGCCTGGGGGCCGCCGTAGGAGTTCGGTGCGTACACCGGCTGGTCGCCGTTGTGGCGGTAGCGCATGGCGCCGTCCTTGTTATAGCTGTGGACGGGCGACTTGGGCTGGTTGACGGGGAGCTGCTGGTAGTTGGTGCCGATCCGGTGGCGGTGGGTGTCCGGGTAGCTGAACAGCCGGCCGAGCAGCATCCGGTCCGGGCTCGGGCCGATGCCGGAGACCATGTTGGCGGGCTCGAAGGCCGCCTGTTCGACCTCGCCGAAGTAGTTCTCCGGGTTGCGGTCCAGGACCAGCCGGCCGATCGGGATCGGCGGGTAGTCGCTGTGCGGCCAGATCTTGGTCAGGTCGAACGGGTTGAAGCGGTAGTCCCAGGCGTCATCGAACGGCATGATCTGCATCTGCAGCGTCCACGAGGGGTGGTCGCTGTGCTTGATCGCCTGGTACAGGTCGCGCAGGTGGAAGTCAGGGTCCTGGGCGGTCATCGCCTTGGCCTGGGCGTCGGTGAAGTTCTCGATGCCCTGGTCGGTCTTGAAGTGGTACTTGACCCAGAACTTCTCGCCGCCCGCGTTGACCCACATGAAGGTATGGCTGGAGTACCCGTTCATGTGCCGCCAGGTCCTCGGGGTGCCCCGGTCGGACATCAGGAAGGTCACCTGGTGGGCCGATTCTGGCGACAGCGTCCAGAAGTCCCACTGCATGTTGTGGTCGCGCGTGTTGGTGTCGGGGCGGCGCTTCTGCGAGTGGATGAAGTCCTGGAATTTCTGCGGGTCCCGCACGAAGAAGATCGGGGTGTTGTTGCCGACCAGGTCGTAGTTGCCCTCGTTGGTATAGAACTTGATGGCGAAGCCGCGCGGGTCGCGCACGGTGTCGGCCGAGCCCAGCTCGCCGGCGACGGTCGAGAAGCGGACGAACACGGGGGTCTGGGTGCCGGGCCGCGCCAGGAAGTCGGCCTTGCACCACTGGCTGACGTCCTCGGTCACCTCGAAGAAGCCGTGCGCGCCGCCGCCCTTGGCGTGGACCACGCGTTCAGGGACGCGTTCGCGGTTGAACTGCGCCATCTTCTGGATCAGGTAGTGGTCCTGCAGCAGGATGGGGCCGTCCGCGCCTACCGTCAGCGAGTGCTCGTCGCTCGGCGCGGGAATGCCGGCGTCGGTGGTGGTCGCTGGCGGCCGCTGCCCGTTGCTGCGCTGGCGTTCGCTCGTGGGTTCGCTCATGCGCTTGCCTCCGTGCCGTGGGAAGTGGAAGGGATGCGCTCGCTGTCGCTGTCGCGCCGGCAGGTAGGGCAGATCCCCATGTAGGTGACGTCCGCCTCCTGCACCAGGTAGCCGGCGTCGTTGGCGGGTTGGAGGCAGGGCGCGTGCCCGACGGCGCAGTCCACGTCGGCCACAACCCCGCAGGACCGGCAGACGAGGTGGTGGTGGTTGTCGCCGACCCGGGCTTCGTAGCGCGCCGGACTGCCGTACAGTTCGACGCGGCGGACCAGGCCGGCGCCGTCGAGCACCCGCAGCACGTCGTACACGGCCTGGGTGGACACGCTGCCGACCCGGTCGCGAGCACTGGCCGCGATCTCGTCGACGTGCGCGTGGTCGCCGTCGCGGACCGCCGCGATCACGGCCAGGCGGGGAGCGGTGACCCGCAGGCCCGCGGCCCGCAGGCGGGCGGCGTCATCGACTGGTGTTGGTGTCATGGCCGTAGCTTACAACTTTTTGGAATCTTTCAAAAGTTGGAGAGCATCGCCTATCAGAGATAAACGGTCTTCTGATTTGCTCTGAGCAGAAACGGTCGTATAGTGACAGGCGACGCGAGGAGGTCACTGATGCGAGGATCCGTGCTCACCCCCACCATTGCCCTCGTCATCGCCGGAGCGCTCGCACTGGCCGCGTGTTCATCCGCTTCCGGCGCCGCCGGCCAGAGTGGCGCCGGCTCGGACTCCGCCGGCGCCCCCGGCAGCCCCACGCAGGCAGCAGCCGCCGCGCTGGCGTTCGCGACCGGCAGCGACGCGGAGGTCGGGGTGGTGGACGGCTTCGCCACCCTGCCGCTCGCGGTGCGGCGCGGCCAGCAACCCATCGCTGCGGCTGGTGGAGCGGTGAAGCCGTGCGCTGCTGCGGCCCAGCGGCCCTTCACCCCAGCCGAACGCAATGCCCTGCTGGTCCCCTTCCAGGGCCGCACCCTCCGATTCGTCGCCGATCCCGCCGCTGCGCTGCGCCAGCGACGCCCCGGTGCGCTGCTTTTCGTGCTGTCCCCGCCGATCCTCGGCCAGCGCAACGGCACGATCATGCTCATCCGCTGCGTCCCCCAGCCCCAGGAGCACCTGGTCAACCTGTCGTGGGACGGCAACGCCTGGCAGGCCGTCGCAACCGGCCGAGGGTAAGCACGGTCAATAGCGGCAGTACGGTGGTTACCGGGTAGTACGGCGAAGCGAGTAGCGGTATGTACTACATCCGGAGTGGGATAATTTAGTCACTCTGCTTACTCACACGTCTTGATATGAGTCTGGCTATAAATCACTATTTACTGGTTCATGCCTTCCCAACGGAGGTGAAGCATTGGACCGGTTCTCGTTGCGCGCCGGCAGGCTCGCACCCCTCTCCGTCGTGGCCCTCGTCGTCCTGCTGGTCCTGCTGTTCACCGCCGGTCCGGTGACTGCCAATGTCGCGCTCACCCAGGTGAGCACTGATCCGTTCACCAACACCACCAGCCAGCACCAGACCGAAGTCGAGCCTGACACGTTCGTGAACGGTTCCACGATCGTGTCGGCCTTCCAGGTGGGCCGCTTCTTCGACGGCGGGTCCTCCGACATCGGCTTCGCCACCTCGACCAATGGAGGCGCCAGCTGGACCAACGGGTTCCTGCCCGGGATCACCAAGTTCCAGGGCGGCGGCACCTTCGACCGCGTCAGCGACCCCGCGGTCGCTTTCGACGCCCAGGACAACGTCTGGATGATCTCGTCGCTCGCCATCCTTGAGAGCGGCGGGGTGCACGGTGCCGCAGTGGTCACCAGCCGCTCCACCAACGGCGGCCTCACCTGGTCCAACCCGGTGACCACCGCCACCGGCACCAACCTCGACAAGAACTGGATCGTCTGCGACAACACCGCGGCGAGCCCGTTCTTCGGCAACTGCTACACCGAGTTCGACGACGCCAACGCCGGCGACCGCCTCAAGATGAGCACCTCCACCAACGGCGGGGTCTCCTGGGGAGCGGCGCTCAACACCGGCGACGCAGCCACCGGACTCGGCGGCCAGCCAGTGGTGCGGCCCAACGGCACCGTCCTGGTGCCCTACGCCAACGCAGGCGAGACCCAGATCCGCTCGTTCCGCTCGATCGACGGCGGCGTGAGCTGGCGCAGCACCGTGCTGGTGTCAGCCGTGACCCGCCACACCGTCGCGGGCGGCCTGCGTACCGGCCCGCTGCCGTCGGCCGAGATCGACGCCGCCGGCACGGTCTATGTGGTGTGGCAGGACGCCCGCTTCGTCTCGGGCGCCACCCACAACGACATCGTCATGAGCAAGTCGACCAGCGAGACCACCTGGGGAGCGGTCACCCGCGTCACCAGCGACGGCGCCGACCACTTCATCCCCGGGATCGGGGTCGACAAGAGCACCTCCGGCGCCACCGCCCGGGTCGCGGTGACCTTTTACGACTACACCAACCCGAGTTGCATGGCCGCCAACTGCCAGCTCAACGTCGCCTCGGTCACCTCGACCAACGGCGGCAGCACCTGGACCGCCCCGCTCCAGCTCAGCGGCCCGATGACCCTGAGCTGGCTGGCCAACACCAACCAGGGCCGCATGGTCGGCGACTACATCTCCACCTCGATCCCGACAGGCGCGAACGCCTTCTCGGTCTTCGCGGTGGCCACCGCCCCGACCGGCACCACCTTCCACGAGAACATGTTCGTCCCCACCGGCGGCGTCCCGGTCAGCGGCGGCGCCCTCCAGGCACCCTCTGGCCCGGTCCTCTCGCCGCCGGGGATCAGCTTCCCTGGTGGGAGCACACTCCCCGGGCCCTACTCCGCTCGCTGAGCCCGGGTCCTGCGCCCTCCCTCCTTTGGACGGGAGGGCGCAGGCTTTCAGGAGGCTTCGGAGGAGCCGAGCAGGGGGAGACGGCGGCGCTCCAGCTGGTCAAGCAGGCGCTCCGCCTCGGTCTTGGTGGCGGCGGCGCTGGCGAGCTTGATGTGCTCATAGCCGCGGATGCGGTCGGGCAGGTTGGCGAGCGCGACCACGAGGTCGTGGTTGTGGGGGCGCAGGCGCTCCAGCGAGCGGGTGACCAGGTCCTGGTACCAGCCGATCAGCTCCCGCTCGGTACGGCGCAGCTTGGCGTAGCCGAACAGGTCGAAGGGCGTGCCGCGCAGGCGGCGCAGCGCCCGCAGCGCGCGGAAGGCGGGGCGGGCGACCGCCGGCCTGAGCGACAGCTTGCGGTCCAGGCCGAGGGCGCGCAGCAGCGGCGGATGCAGCTGGTAGCGCACCTGCCGGGGGTTGGCGAAGGTGGTGCGCATGCTCGCGTCGAAGGCAGGCTGCAGGTACAGGCGCGCGACTTCGTACTCGTCCTTGTAGGCCAGCAGCTTGTAGAGGTTGCGGATGACCGCGTGGGTGATCTCGTGGCGCTCCGGATCCACGGCCCGCTCGCGTGCGTCAGCCGCCAGGACCGCGTCCAGGTAGCGACCGGCGTAGGCGGGGCTCTGGTAATCAGCGAGGTCGGCGAGGCGGGTGGCCAGCAGCTCCCGGGAAGTCTCGTCGAGCCCGGCGGTGGCGGCCCGGTCGCGCAGGCGTTCGACGGCCGCGCGCCCTCCCTTCGAAAGGGCGGCGAGGGCGATCTCCTCAGGGGTGCCGGCGGGGTTGGGCGCCGGCGCGGCGGCGCGGCGGATCGTGTCCTGGTCGGCGACCCAGGCGCGGCCGTGGCGGAAGGCCTGCAGGTTGGCCTCCACGCCGACGCCGTTCATGGTGATCGCCTGCTCGATGCTGGCGGCGCTGATCGGCAGCAGCCCCGCCTGCCAGGCCGCCCCCAAGACGACCATGTTGGTCATCATGAAGTCGCCGAACAGGGCCTCGGCCAGCTCCCGGGCCGGGACGGCGAGGGTCCTGTCCGGGCGGGTGTGGCGGGCCAGCATGGCCAGCATGCCGTCCACGTCGGGGACCGCCCACACGTCACGCACCATCTCGCCGGTGGGGAACAGGGTGGCGTTGACCACCGCGGCGGTGCGCTCGGGGTCGGCTCGGTCCAGGTTCTCCGGCGAGACCGTGGCGACCAGGTCCAGGCCGAGGAGCACGTCGGCCTGGCCGAGACCGACCTTGGAGGCGGGCAGCGCGGTGCCGGCCGGGGCGACGATCAGGCTGGACAGCACTGGCCCCCACTTCTGCGCCGCGCCGGTCTGGTCGAAGCTGGCCACCTCCAGGCCGTCCAGGGTCGCGGCCACGGCGAGGATCGCGTTGGCGGTGAGCACCCCGGTACCGCCGACGCCGGGGGAGTAGATGCGGTAGGGGGCCGCCAGCGGTGCCACACGCTCGGGGTCGGGCTCGGGCAGGGAGGCGGGGTCCAGCCCAGGGGTCTTGCGGCGGGTGTAGCCGCTGCCGGGCGCGACGTCGACGGTGACGAACGAGGGGCAGTCGCCCTGCAGGCAGGTGTAGTCCTGGTTGCAGGTGGAGGTGTGGATCTGCGTCTTGGGGCCGAACTCGGTGTCCACCTTCTGCAGCGACATGCAGTTCGACACCCGGCCGCAGTCGCCGCAGTTCTCGCAGACCCGCTCGTTGATCAGCACGTAGCGGCTGGGCCGTTCCAGCTTGCCGCGCTTCTGCTGGCGGCGGCGCTCGTTGGCGCAGGACTCGTCGTAGAGCATCACCGTCACGCCGGGCACGGCGGCCAGCTCACGCTGCACGGCGACCACGTCCTTGGCGGGGTAAACGCCGACCGGAGAAGGCAGGCCCAGCTTGCGGTAGCGGCCGGGTTCCTTGGTGACCAGGGCGATCCGGGCGACCCCCTCCAGCGCCAGCAGCCGCGCCAGCTCGGGCACCGAGCGGGCGCCGGGGGCGGCCTGGGCGCCGGTGTTGGCCACCGTGCCGTTGTAGAGCAGCTTGAAGGTGATGTTCACGCCGGCGGCGACGCAGGCGCGGATGTTGTCGTAGCTGGAGTGCCACAGCGACCCGTCGCCCACGTTCTGGAACATGTGCGGCTTGTCGGTGAAGGGCGCCAGCCCGATCCACGGCAGCCCCTCGCCGCCGTACTGGGTCATCGCCTCGACGCGCCGTTCGGGCTGCTCCATCACCGAGGCGAAGCTGTGGCACCCGGGGCTGCCCCAGGCGATCTCCCCCTCCGGCAGCCGCGTGGAGTGGGAGTGGGGGCAGCCTGAGCAGTAGTTCGGCGTGCGCCGCACGATCGCCTGGTAGCGCCGGGCGCGGACGCCCTCGATCTGACCGAGCCGGGTCCCGATCCCGATCCCGTTGGACGTGGCCGGCTTGGACATGGCCAGCCAGCCGGCCAGGCGGGGCCCGAGCACCTCGGCGATGCGGTCCGCGTCCATGCCGCCCTCCACCGGGAACAGGGGAGCGCCGTGCTCGTCGTGCTTGCCGAGCACGCGGACGGGATGGGCGAGGCCGCAGAGGACCTCCTTGACCTGCGACTCGACCACGCCGCGCTTCTCCTCGACCACGACGATCTCGTCCAGGCCAGCAGCGAACTCAGTGACGATCTCGGGATCGAGCGGGTAGGTGAGCGCCAGCTTGAGCAGCCGGATCCCGTGCGCCCGCAGCGTCTCGTCGCTGACCCCCATGTCGGTGAGAGCCTGACGCAGGTCCGCGTAGGACTTCCCGGCGGCGACCAGGCCGACCCGGTCGAAGCTCCGGCCGCCGCCGGGGCCGGTGTCGCGGACCACGATCTGGTCGAGCTGGTTGGCGCGGGCGTAGGCGAGCACCGCCGCGTGGCGCTCTCTATAGAGGTGTCGCTCGTGGTCGATGTTGCGGCCGGGGAAGAAGGTGAAGTCGGTGCGCTTGGCAAAGGGCTGGCCGCCGATCTCCAGCTCCGGCAGCACGATGGCCGGGTCGTCGGTGACCAGCTGGAGGCTCTGGCCGCCGTCGCACAGGGCGGTCACCAGCTTGAGCGCGACCCAGCAGCCGCTGTAGCGCGACATCGCCACCGCGTGCAGGCCGAGAGTGCGGAACTCCTCCACGCTGGAGGGGTAGAGCACCGGGATCCCGGCCGAGACGAAGGCGTAGTCCTCCTGGAAGGGCATGGTCGACGACTTCGCCTCGTGGTCCTCGCCCGACAGGACCACCACCGCGCCGTGGGTGCTGGTCCCGGCGAAGTTGCCGTGCTTGAGGGCGTCGCCGCTGCGGTCGATGCCCGGTCCCTTGCCGTACCAGAAGCCGACTACGCCGTCGTAGCGGTCATGGGGGAAGCCGTCGAGCATCTGCGAGCCCATCAGCGCGGTGGCCGCGCGCTCCTCGCTGGCCGCTGGCGCCAGGCGCACGCCGTGGCGCTCCGCCAGCTCCGCCTCGCGGGCAAGGGCCAGGTCCAGCCCTGAGATGGGGGAGCCCGGATAGCCGGTGACCAGCACCCCTGTCCGCAGGCCCGCCGCGCGGTCCCGGCGGGCGACGTCCAGGGCCAGGCGCACCAACGCCTGCATGCCTCCGAAATAGAACCTGCCCTCAGGCTCGGTCAGCCGAGTTCGCAGACTCGGCGGACTCGACGCGGGCACTGGCGCTGGCATTTCAGGAAGCATTGTCCTCTACGACCGTCAATGCATTGCCGTCCATATTCCACTCAATGAAACCGATAGTGGAGCGTGGGCCCGAGTATGTCGATGCGTGCGGGATGCGTACACTCATCGCCATGGTGGACCCCGCGGTCGCGACGGCAGACAACGACGTCTCGCTGACGAGCGTCGACCTGCCCCGTGCCCAGAGCGGGTCGCAGCCGCAGCACCTGCTGATCACCCTGCTCGGCGACTACTGGCGGGACCGCACCGAGCACCTGCCGTCGGCGGCGCTGGTGCGCCTGGTGGCGGAGTTCGGGGTCACCCCGGTGGGGGCGAGGGCGGCGCTCAGCCGCCTGACCCGCCGCGGGCTGCTCGCCTCCTCCAAATCCGGCCGCCGCACCTACTACGGCCTGACCGAGCGGGCCAAGCTGGTGCTGGCCGAGGGCACCCAGCGCATCATGGCCTTCGGGACCCGGTCGACGCACTGGGACGGGCGCTGGACCGTGGCCGCGTTCTCGGTGCCGGAGGAGCAGCGGGACCTGCGCCACGCGCTCCGCACCCGCCTGCGCTGGCTCGGGTTCGCACCGCTGTACGACGGCATGTGGGTGTCGCCGCGCGACGCCGTCCAGGCTGCCCTCGACGTGCTGCGCGAGGTCGGCGTCGAGCGCGCTACGGTGCTGACCGCCACCCATCAGCCCGGCGGCCCCGGCGGCGGCGACCCCATCGCCGCCTGGGACCTCGACTACCTGCGCAAGGTCTACGAGGAGTTCATCGGGGAGTACGAGCCGCTGCTGGCGCGGGTCCGGGAGGGGAGCGTGGGCACCGCCGAGGCACTGATCGCACGGACCGCGGTGATGGACACCTGGCGCAACTTCCCCAACCTCGACCCGGAGCTGCCGGACGAGCTGCTCCTCCAGGGCTGGCCCCGGCGCCACGCCCGCGACATCTTCGCCGAGGTCTACAACGCCCTCGGCCCGCTCGGCGAGGTGCGCGTGCGGCAGGTCCTCGCCGAGTTCGCGCCCGAGCTGACCGGCCTGGTGCACCACCACACCACCAATCTCAGCCGGGCCACAAACGCATGACAGTAAGTTTGACGACCGGTTAGCGCGACTCTAACATCCTGCCCAGCCAGGACTGCTGGGAGCAGGACCACCTGTAGGAGCATCGAGGCTCATGAAGGCTGCGCTGCTGCGCCACTACCACCAGCCGCTGGAGCTGGTCGAGCGGCCAACCCCCGAGCCCACCCACCCCAACGACGTGGTGGTGAAGCTCGGCGGTGCCGGGGTCTGCGCCACCGACCTGCACGCCATCGACGGGCTGATGGAGCCCGCCGGGGTCAGCCTGCCGATGGTCCTCGGCCATGAGAACGCCGGCTGGGTGGCCGCGACCGGCGGCGGCGTCTCGACGGTGGTGCCCGGCGACCCGGTGATCATCTATCCCGCCTACAGCTGCGGGCTGTGCGTTGCCTGTCGCCGTGGCAACGACATGCACTGCGTCCACCACGCCTTCACCGGCCTGTCACGCGACGGCGGCTTCGCTGAGCACGTGCTGGTGGCCGAACGGCAGCTCATCAAGCTCCCCGAGGGCGTCGCCCCGCACGAGATCGCCCCCTACGCCGACGCCGGGGTGACCGCCTACCACGCCGTCAAGCGCGTCGCCCCGCTGGCCCTCCCGGGTACGACAGCCGCCATCATCGGCATCGGCGGCGTCGGCCACATCGCCCTGCAATTGCTGCGCGAGCTGGGCTCCAGCGCAATCGTCGCCATCGACACCGACGAGCGCCGCCGCGCCCTGGCCACCGCCCTGGGCGCCGACCACACCATCGACGGCGGCGACGCCGACGTCCCCGACGCGCTCCGCGGCCTCACCGCCGGCCACGGCGCCGACCTGGTCCTCGACTTCGTCGGCACCGACCAGACCCACGCCGACAGCATGCGCATGCTCGCCCGCGCCGGCACCTACTCCGTCATCGGCTACGGCGGCACCCTCTCCCTCCCCTCCAACCCCTTGGTCGTCAACGAGCACGCCGCCCTCGGCAACCTCGTCGGCACCTGGCCCGACCTCTGGGAACTCCTCCAGCTCCACGCCGCCGGCCGCATCACCCTCCGCTCCCAGACCTACCCCCTCGACGCCATCAACGAGGTCCTCACCCACCTCCGCTCCGGCAACATCACCGGCCGCGCCGTCCTGATCCCCGCCTGACCCGGCGTCCTATCCGGCCGACGCAATCATCGCGGAGCGCGAGTGAGGCGCCTCGACAGTTCTTGAGTGTCGGCTGAGTGATCCGGATCGAGCCGACAGTCTTGCGAGAACGATCGTGCGAGAATGTCGTATATGGCACTGGTGGAACGGGGGCAGCCGCTGGCCGCGCTGCGCCAGTATGTGCAAGAGGCCGCCCTGGGGGAGGGCCGGCTGGTGCTGCTTGCCGGCGAGGCCGGTGTGGGCAAGTCAGTGCTGGTCGAGCATGTCCAGCGAGAGGTGGCCGACGCCAGCTGGTCGTGGGGGATCTGTGACGGGCTGTCCACCCCGCGGCCGCTGGCGCCCCTGTTCGACCTGGCCGAGCAGCTCGGCGGGCGGCTGCGCGAGCTGTGCCGGGTGCAGGCCGAGCGTGACGAGCTGTTCCGTGCCCTCCTGGAGCAGGTGACCGGCAGCGACCGCCTCCAGGTGGTGGTGGTCGAAGACATCCACTGGGCGGACGAGGCGACTCTGGACCTGCTGCGGTTTCTTGGTCGGCGCCTCCGCGGCGCGCCGCTGCTGCTGGTGGCCACCTACCGCAACGACGCCCTGGCCGCGGCCGTGCCGCTGCGGGCGGCCGTGGGGGAGCTGGCGACCCTGCGGTGGGCGCGCCGGCTGGAGCTGGCGCCGCTCTCCCTGGAGGGGGTCGCGGTGCTTGCCGCCGGGACTGGCTTCGACCCGGAGGAGCTGCACCGGCTCACCGGCGGCAACCCGTTCTACGTCACCGAGGTGATCGCCTCGCCCGTGCCCGGGGTGCCGCTGTCGGCGCGCGACGCGGTGCTGGCGCGGGCGGCGCGTTTGACCGAGGAGGGGTGGGCGGCGCTGTCGTGCGCGTCGCTGATCGGCACCCGGGTCGAGCCCGCGCTGCTTGCCGCGGCGGCGCGGTGCCCGGACGGTGTGCTCGACGAGCTGCTCGCCTCCGGGCTCCTGGTCGACGACGGGACCGCGCTGCGCTTCCGGCACGAGATCGCCTGGCTCGCCGTCGAGCGGCAGGTCCCGTCGCACCGCCGCGCGGCCATCCACGCCCAGATCCTGGCGGTGTTGCGGTCGGCCGGCGGCCCCTTCGGTGCCGACGACGCGCGCCTGGCATTCCACGCCGAGGGCGCGGGGGATCACGCGGCGGTGCTGCACCACGCCGCCCGTGCCGCCGAGCTGGCCGCCGCGCTGGGCGCCCATCGAGAAGCGGCGGCGCAGTACCAGCGGGCGCTGCGCGCAGCGGCCGGGACGGCAGGGGCCGACCTCAAGACCGTGGCCAGGCTCTACAGCGGCCTCGCCGTCGAGGCGGCGCTCGGCGACGCCACCCAGACGGCCGCCGACGCCGACGAGCACGCGCTGGCGCTGTGGCGCGAGCTGGCCGACTGGCGCCAGGAGGGCGAGACGCTGCGCCGCTACGCCATGACCCTGCAGCACCTGTGCCGCGGTGACGAGGCACTGGCAGCGGCCGAGCGGGCGATCGAGGTGCTCGAGCCGCTGGGCCAGACCACCGAGCTGGCCGCCGCCTACTCGACCCTGGCGATCGTGCGGATGATGCGCGCCGAGCGCGAGCCCGCGCGGACGCTGGCCCTGCGGGCGCAGGCGGCGGCGCGGCAGGTCGGCGCCATCGACGTGCTGGCGGACGCCCTCAACACCGAGGGCTGTGCCCTCTCGCCCAGCGGCGACCCGTCCTGGACCGAGCCGGTGCTCCGCGCCTTGGAGCTGGCGCTCGCGCACGACCTGGCGCCGCAGGCCGGCCGGGCGTACGGGAACCTCTGCGGGATCCTCAACATGCACCACCGCTACCGCGAGGCGGAGCGGTTCTTCGCTGAGGGCATCGAGTACTGCGACGACCACGACCTGGGCACCTACTCGTTCCACCTGCGAGCCGGGCGGACCCTGGCGCAGCTCGGCCAGGGTCGCTGGGACGAGCTGCTGACGCTGGGCCGGCAGCTGCTCGACGAGGACCTCGCGCCAATGACCCAGATCGACCTCCGCCTGCGCATCGGCTCCGTCCAGGCCCGCCGCGGCGACCCCGCCGCCTGGGAGATGCTCGACAGCGCCGTGGCGGCCGCGGACACGACCAGGCAGCCGCAGTACCTCGTGCCGGCCCGGCTGGCCCCGGCGGAGGCGCACTGGCTGGCCGGCGCCGAGGGCCCCGCGCGCCGTGACGCCGAACGGGCCGCCGACTCCGCCAGCGCCGACGGCGCCGTGATCGACCCGTGGATGCGGGGTGCGGTGGCGGACTGGCTGCGGCGCAGCGGATCGTCCCGGACGGTCGTGGGCGAGGTCGCCGAACCGTACCGGCTGGCCCGGCTCGGCGAGTACGCCGCCGCGGTGCGTGCCTGGGACGAGGTTGGCTGCTCCTACGACGCCGCGCTGGTGCTGCTGGACGCGGGCGACGAGGCGTCGCTGCGGTCTGCCCTGAGCCGGCTGGATTCGCTGGGCGCCACCGCCACCGCCGCGCTCGCCCGGCAGGCGTTGCGGCGTCTTGGCGTGCGGTCAGTGCCGTCTGGACCGCGTCGCGCGACGCGAGCGCATCCAAACGGCCTGACCCCACGCGAGCAGCAGGTGCTGGAGTTGATCTGCGCGCGGCGCAGCAACGTCGAGATCGCCAAGCGCTTGTTCATCTCCGTCAAGACCGTCGACCATCACGTCTCTGCCGTGCTCAGCAAGCTCGGCGCCAGCAACCGCGAGGACGCTGCTGCTGCCGCCCTCCGCCTCGGCCTGGTCGCCACCGTGGACACCTGGTGACGAAGGTCACTTCCAGCCGGTGCCGATCACGGTTCCGAGATAGCCGTCGAGGGGGTCGCGACCGCCGGAGCCGGGAGCCAGGTCCAGGTCGCCGGTGTTGTCGTCACGCACGATGAAGTCGGTGTGCCCGTCGCCGTCCCAGTCCACCACACCGAAGGGGGTGTTGATCCCGAAGAACGTGAACAGCCGAACTCGGGCGCCGAAGAAACCGCCACCGATACCGGGGTACAGCCACAGGTCGCCAGTGTTTTGCTCCGTGACGATGTCGGTGATGCCGTCGCCGTCCCAGTCGCCCAGACCAGCGGCCCAGTACGAGTTCCAGTTGGTGCCGATCTGCACGCGGGCGCCGAAGCCACCGCCACCCGAGCCGGGGTAGAGCCACAGGTCGCCGCTGTTGTTGTTGCGGGCGACGATGTCGTTGATGCGGTCGCCGTTCCAGTCGCCCATCCCGAAGAAGCTGTAGTCGTTCCAGCCGGTGCCGATCTGCACGCGGGCGCCGAAGCCACCGCCACCCGAGCCGGGGTAGAGCCATAGGTCGCCGCTGGAGTTGTTGCGGGCGACGATGTCGGCCCGCCCGTCGCCGTTCCAGTCCCCCAGACCAAAGGCGCTGTAGCCGTTCCAGCCGGTGCCGATCTGGACCCGGGGGGTGCTGATGAAGCCACGGCCGCCCGAGCCGGGGTAGAGCCATAGGTCGCCAGTGGTGTTGTTGCGGGCGACGATGTCGGCATGCCCGTCGCCGTTCCAGTCCCCCAGCCCGAACGAGCTGTAGAGGTAGCCCCCGCCCCCAGACGCTTGCGCGGTGGCCGGAACCACCAGCAGCGCCGCCAACATGCCCACCGCCAGCAACAATGGCACGGCAGCAGCAATTCTCTGAACCAGATGTCGAGACACGATCCACACTCCTTTCGACCCCAAGGATCGAACCGGAGGTGCCCTCACGACATCGGCAAGCGCTCCCTACCTATGCTTGTGTCCTCCCCATTTTTGGCGCCATCCCGAACCAGAGCATCGGTGGGGAAGCCCTTGAGCAAGGGGCTTGTCCAGTATGCGATGATCAATGAGTGCCCGGCCGGGCTACGGTGTGGTGTCGCAACCTCCTGTGGAGCCCGGCCGGGCATTTCGTATGCCCGACCGGGCATGCCTTGGACCGGGGGAGGGTGCTACCAGGTGTGCGGCGAGCGCCGCTGGCGCAGCGCCCGTTCGTAGGCTTTGTCGTACCAGCGGGCAGGGTTGCGCCGGTCGGCGATGGTCAGCCCGACAAAGGTGAGGACGGCGAGGACGCCGCCCACGAGAATTGAGGCAAACATGAAAAGCCTCCTGATAAGTAGAGGTGCGGTGTAGTGTCGCACCGTAACCATCGCATGCCCGACCGAACTCGTCAACTACGCTAACTACCCGATCATCCCAGTGGGGGTTACGCCTCGTTGGGGGTGAAGGCGGCGATGATTTCTGGGGGGATGGGGGTGGGGCGGAGGCGGTTGGGGTCGTCGGGGTGGTGGGCGGCCCAGACGCGGGTTTCGGTGCCTTCGGCGATGAGGTGGGTGTCGCGGAGGACGCGGTGGGTGACCACGAAGGTGGAGTCGTTCCAGGAGGTGATGGAGCTTTCGACCACCAGGTTGTCGCGGAAGACGGCGGGGCGGCGGAAGGTCGCGTTGACGGTGACGATCGGGACGCCGACGACGCCGTAGCGGTCCATCAGCATGTCCCAGTCGAGGCCGACGCTGTCGAACAGGCCCCGGGTGCTCTCGTCGAACCAGGTGAAGAAGTTCGGGTAGAAGGCGATCTTGGCCGGGTCGGTGTCGCCCCACTGGACGACGACCTGGTGGTGATACACCTTGCCGTTTGCTTGGGTCACTGCGGCGCCGCCGGGGTCGGGGGGCAGGTGGTGACCAGGAGGGCGTCCAGGACGAACAGGTCGGGGCCGACGGCGCGAACCGGGTTGAGTTCGACCTCCTCGACGTCGTCGTAGCGGTCGACCAGGTCGCTGACGGTGTGGACCATGGCGGCGAGGCGGTCGAGGTCGACTGGCGGGGCGCCGCGGAAGCCGTGCAGCAGTGCGGCGCCGCGCAGTTCGGCGGCCATCGAGCGGACGTCGTCGCCGCCGACGGGGGCCAGTCGCATGGCCACGTCGGCGGTTGCCTCGGCAGCGATGCCGCCGATCCCGAGCAGCACGACCGGCCCGAAGCTGGGATCGCGGCGGGCGCCCACGAGCAGCTCGACCCCTCCAGGCAGCTCCGCCTCGATCAGGTAGCGCCGCACCTGGCCGCTGTCGGGGATGGCGTCGATCGCCTTCAGCGCCCGCCACAGCGCCTCGGGCCCGGCCACGCCGAGGTGGACGCCGCCCTGGTCGGACTTGTGGGTGATGCCGGCGTCGCACACCTTGACCACGACCGGGCCGGGCCCCAGCTCGGCCATCGCCTCGGCCGCCTGCCGGCGGGTCAGGCAGACCCGGCGTGGCGGGCAGGTCAGCCCCTCCTGCTCCAGCAGCGCCTTGGTCTGCGCCTCGTTGAGCGGGCCGAGGCCAAGGTGCTGCTGGCCAGCGCGCTTCGGGTCGAAGTCGAAGAAGCCGGGGCGGCCGGCGGCCCGCATGCGGGCGTCGCGGACCAGGGCCGTCACGCCGGCGGCGGCGCGGTCGGGGGTGGTGTAGACGGGGACGCCGAGGGCGTGGAGGCGGTCGCGGATGCCGTGACCTGGTCGGCGGGGCCGCCGGTGACGTGGACGAGGCGGTGGCCGGCGGCCGCGAGCGGGCCGAGGGCGGCCACCGGGTCCAGGGCGTCCGGCTCGACCAGCGCGTACACCACCGACACGGCGACGCCCGGGTCGGCGGCGACCGCGCCGGCCACGGCCGCGAAGGTCTCGCCCGGCCGCCCGGTGTCGACCGGGTTGCGCTGGAAGGTGATCGGCGGGAGCAGCGAGCGCACGGCCGCCTCGGTTTTCGGCGTCAGCGCGGGCACCGCCACCCCGGCGCTCCGCAGGGCGTCGGCGAGCAGCAGGCCCGGTCCCGCCTGCCCGGTGACGATGCCGACCCCAGCCGCCGGATCCGGGTGGAGGCGGAGCAGCGCCAGTGCCTTGGCGGCATCGATCGCCTCGACAGTGGAGTCAACCATCACCGCCCCTGCCTGGGCCAGGGCGGCGCGGGTCAGCGCCCAGTCGCCGCTGAGAGCGCCGGTGTGGGAGCGGGCGAAATCGCGCACGTCGGCGCGGCCGAGGACGAAGGCCACCACCGGCTTGGCCGCACTGCAGCGCGCCACCGACTCGGCGAGCCGGCGCCCGTCGGTTTGTTCCACCGGGGGTATACCGCTCGGCTGTCGTCGTTCGCCTGATACTGGGGCAGGGGCCTCGCTCTTGAGCCCCCCGGACCCCCCGGCACCCTCGATGTGCAGCACCACGGCAGCGGTGGCGGGGTCGTCGGCGAGGTAGTCGAGCACGTCGGCGAAGCCCACGTCGACAGCGTTGCCGAGGCCGAGCCCCACGCTGATGCCGAGGCCCTCCTCGGCGGCGAGGAAGTCGAGCAGGTGGTGGACCCCGCCGCTCTGCGCCACCACGGCGAGCGGTCCGGGGCGCAGCGCGGCCACCCCGGGCACGAACGACGCGAACAGCCCTGCCGCCGGGTTGACCAGGCCGGAGGTGTTGGGGCCGAGCACGCGGATGCCGTGCTCGGCGACGATCCGGCGGATCTCCTCCTGGAGGTGGGCGCCGTCGGGCCCGGCCTCGGCGAACCCGCCGGCGCACACGACGGCCGCGGGCACGCCGGCCTTCGCAGCCTCCAGCAAGGCACCGGGGACCGCCGCTGGCGGGACCGTGAGGATGACCAGATCGGGCACGTCCGGCAGGTCCGCGACCGTGGGGGAGCAGGGCGTGTCCAGGATGGAGCGGGCACGCGGGTTGACGGCGGCGAGTTTCCCCGGGAACCCCAGCAGCGAGCGGAGCATGTGATGCCCGGCCTTGCCGGGGTCGGCGGAGGCGCCCACCACCGCGATCGTGGCCGGCGCCAGCAGCGGCCGGAGCGCCCTGGGCGGGTGCAGGCTGAGGGTCGGGGTGCCCGGCCCTGGCATCTCAGTACCTCCCCGGTTTGCCGCGCCGGCCGGCGCGGGGGCCGTAGGGGGCGGTGTCCAGCCACAGGCCCGCCCGCTCGACGCGCGGCGCGAGCGTGGTGGCGACCCGCCGCTTCAGGTTCGCCCACACGCCCCGGCCCTGCATGTGGGCGAGGGCGGTGCGGGCTGCGTCGCGGTTGTAGAGGGCCGCGTCGCGGCGGTCGGCGGCGAAGTGCTCGACGGCCTGGCGGGCGGCGGCGGGGCTGTCGCTGTCCAGCGCCGCGCGGATCGCGGTCGCGGCCGCGGCGGCGTCGGCGATGCCGGAGTTCATGCCGCGCGCGCCGAACGGGGCGAACAGGTGCGCCGCCTCGCCCACCAGCAGCACCCGGCGCTCCGGGTCGCTGAACTCGCGCGCCACCGCCTGCAGGAACCGGTAGGTGGACACCCAGCGGACCCGGTCCGCATAGCGCGGGTCGAGCACCCGCGCCAGCCAGCGCCGCACGCCCTGCTCGCTGCTGAACTCCTCGGCGTCGTCGTCCTGGCGGCACTGCAGGTCGATCCGCCAGCCGCCGGCGAAGGGGACCAGCAGGACGTTGCGGCCGTCAACGCCGGGATACTGGTAGTTGAAGACGCGCTCCAGCGGCATCGGGTGGTCGGGCAGCTCGGCGACGTCGACGATCACGAAGGGGATCTCGGAGCGCGGGCCGTCCAGGGAGATGCCCAGCGCGGGGCGGACCGCCGAGCGGGCACCGTCGGCGCCGACCACGTAGGGCGCACGGAGCTGCTCGCCCGACTCCAGCGTCACCACCACCTCGTGGCCCGTGACCTTGACGTCGGTGACGGGCGCGGACCAGCGGAAGCGGATCCCGGCCGCCTGGCAGGCGTGCAGCAGGATTGCCTCGGTCTCGACCTGCGGCAGGCTGGTCGAAGGGGGCAGCACGCCGGGCGGCAGCGGCGGGTAGGTGTGCTTGTAGACGTCGCGGCCCCGGAAGGTGCTGCGGCGGGTCGGCCACACCAGCCCGGCGTCGGCGATGCGGTGCCCGAGGCCCGGCTGGAAGGCGTCCAGCAGCTGCAGCGACTCCCTGTGCACGAAGATTGCCCGGCTGCCAGGGCGGACACGCTCGGCGGGCTCGGCCTCCACGATCAGAACGTCGAGCCCGTGCGCGCGCAGTGCCAGAGCCGCCGCCATGCCCACCGGCCCGGCGCCGACGACGATGACCAGGTCTGACCCGTTGGGGACCGTCATATCTCTCAGCATATTGGGCGACGGCCGTAGCGATCAATGCATAGCATTCCCGTGGTGAGTCCTGGTCAGGGCTTGCAGGGTGCTTTACAGCATCGAGTAGTTCATCTAGTTTCGCTGTGATGGTGAAGCGTGTTGCGAACCGCTACTGGAGCTGGGCCGGCCCTTTGCTGGTGGCCGTGCTGGTCGCTGGGGGCGTGCTCCTGGTGACCAGCCGGGACGCACCCGCTGGCGGGTCCGGCTGCAGCTTCGACGGCACGCACCTCAACTGCGCCCTCGGGGCCTCGACGGTGAGCGCCACGGTAGGCACCACCGCGAAGACCCCGCCCGGCCTCCCCAACCTCGCCCACTGCAAGCCCACGCCGAGGGCGGCGAAGGCGAAGGTGCGGAGGGCGTCCGCCGCGCCGCCTCCTCCCAGTGGCGCCGCTCCCGCCGCAGCGCCGAAGGCCAGTCCGGCCGCCGCCTCCCAGGCAACTCCGGCCCCGGCCCCGCCGCCAACCCCCCAGGCCCAGGCCGCCCCGCCCGCGCCGGGCGTGTCAGCACCCCTGGCGCTCCCGGCCCAGCCGAGCCGGCGGGCAGGGGGCTCCCGTCGATCCCGCCCGTCGACCACTAAGGTGATGCTGGCGCTCATGGCTGGCGGGATCGTCGGCTTGGCCCTCGGCGGCGCTGCCCGGGCGGTGGGCCGGGTCGGCAGGAGCAGGTAGCGTTGCTGAAGGACTGGTCACGTGATCTGGGAGGCGAGTTGCTGCACCAGCTGGAAGGCTGTGGGATCCATGCCGGAGCTGCCGCCGAAGGGCAGGTCCAGGATGTGGACCAGGTAGAGGGCGAAGGCGATGATGGCCGTCAGTGAGACGGTCATGAGCAGGTGGGGGAGGGCGGCGGGCAGGCCGAACAGGTAGGTCAGCCCCACCACCATCACGCCGCCGAGCAGCAGGCCGAGCCAGAAGACCGGCAGGATCGAGGTCTGGGTCGCCAGCAGGACTCGCTGCTGCCGGGCTGACATGGCATCGGAGAGGGCGGTCAGCGCCCGCTGCTGGGCGGCGCCCTGCTCGGCGTTGCTCACCTTCATGTCCTGGACTTCCGAGCGCAGGCGCTGCAGGGTAGCCGCTGCCTGCTCGCTGGTGCGCTGCTTGGTCATCAGCGGCCATTCCTGGTTGACCACCAGGTTGGTGTAGTCGCGGACCAGCATCTCGGTCTGCTGGCGCGCGGGGGCCGGGAAGCTGTGGCTGTCCCAGTAGACGCTGGTGAGCGCGTCGGCCTCCTGCTGGACGGCGTTGCCGGCGTTGTCGGAGCCCTCCCACACCGCCACGATCGCGAACGCAAGCACGATCGCGTAGATGGCGCCCACCATGGCGAAGACGTAGCCAGCCACGTCGTTGTGCGGCGAGCGGCGCTCGTGCGGCACGGTCCGCTGCAGCCAGACGAGCAGCAGCCCGGCAATCAACGAGGGCACCGCCATGACCAAAATCGCCTGCAGCATCGGCCCGCTGCCTCCGTCCTATTGATTTGGACGCCTGCAATGGTTTTCGTGCGGATTCCCCCGCTCCTGTAGCGGGAATATGGCGAATCTGGGTGGTTGCAGCGACCAGAGGCGGGGCCTACCGTCAGACCGCAGCCGCAATAACGGGGGGTGCGTGGCGGAGCAATTTCGCCGTCCTATGCCCGATATTTTGGATCCGGCGATCATTGCGAGGTGACGTCTTGGGTAACGCTCACGAACCGGTCCAGCCGCAGCCGCAGTCGCAGGCTCGGGTTCCCGCCGAGGTGGTCGCCACGGCGGCCGAGGGCCTCCCGGCGGGGATGCCGGCGGGCAAGAAGCGAGTGATCATCATCGGCGCTGGCATGGCTGGCCTGGCTGCGGGCTACGAGCTGACCAGGCAGGGCCATGACGTGGTGATCCTGGAAGCGCAGCACCGCGCCGGCGGCCGGGTCTACACCCTTCGCGACTTCGCGCCCGGCCTGTATGCCGAAGCCGGTGCTATGCGCATTCCTATGGTGCATGACCTGACACTGCAATATATCCGCCAGTTCGGGCTGAAACTACGTCCGTTCGTTATGGGCAATCCCAAATCTCTTGCCTATATCGGCGGGCAGCGCATGACCATGGACGAGGTCAACCGCAACCCCGAGCGCCTCAACTTCGAATTGGCCCCCCACGAGCGCGGCCGGACCTACGAGGACCTGTGGCATGCCGCCACCCAGGAGATCCGCGACATGTACCAGCAGGACGGTGAGGACTGCCTGGAACGGCTGGCGGCCACCTACGACCGCTACTCGATCCGCGCCTTCCTCAGGGATCGTGGCTTCTCCGAAGGCGCGATCGAGCTGTACGGCGTCATGAGCTTCCGCGAGGCCAACCTGAACGCCGCCGTCATCGAGCAGTTCCGCGAGATCGTCGGGCGGGCCTTCGAGGACATGCAGGAGCTTGAGGGCGGCATGGACCAGCTTCCGCTGGCCTTCTACCGGCAGCTCGACCGCAACGTGCGCTTCGGCGCCGAGGTCCACGCGCTGGAGCAGGACGGCGACTCGGTCACCGCGCACGTCAAGTCCCGTGCAGGGCGGTTCTCGGTTACCGGGGACTACCTGATCTGCACCATGCCGTTCTCGGTGCTGCGCGACGTCGAGGTCAGCCCGGCGTTCTCGCGGCCCAAGCAGCGAGCCATCCGCGAGCTGAACTACAACGCCTCCACCAAGATCGTCTTCCAGGTCCGCCACCGGTTCTGGGAGCAGAGCGACGGGATCGTCGGCGGGACCACCGTCACCGACCTGCCGGTCCGCCGGGTCTGCTACCCGTCCCACGCCGAGCCGGGCGAGGAACGCGGGGTGCTGCTGGCCAGCTACACCTGGGGCCAGGACGCCCTGCGCTGGGGCGCGATGGGCCACGACAAGCGCATCGAGCAGGCCCTTGAGGACGTCGAGAAGATCCATCCCGAGATCGTGCGGGAATTCGAAGTCGGCGCCAGCCACTCCTGGTACGAAGACCCCTTCGCCGCGGGCGCGTTCGCGCTCTTCGAGCCGGAGCAGCAGACCCGCCTGCACGACACCATCGTGGCGCCGGAGGGGCGGATCCTGTTCGCGGGCGAACACTGCTCCCTGTGGCACGCCTGGATCGAGGGCGCGCTGGAATCGGGCGTCAAGGCCGCCCGCGAGATCCACGAAGCCCCGCCGGTCGAGCTGGCACCGCGCGAACGCCAGCGGCGCCAGACCGAGACCTGGGCTGCTACCCCCTCCTGACCAGCTGACCGCCTACAGGGCCCGGCGGTAGCGCCTGACCGCGATGGGGGCGCAGACCACGAGGATGCCGATCGACCAGGCCAGCGACTGCAGGACAAAGGAGGAGGTGGAGCCGCCGAGCAGTTGCTGGGCGGTGTCGTTGCCGAGGACCAGCGCGCGGACTGCGGAGGCGGTCACCGAGACCGGCTGGTGGGCGGCGAACGCCTGCAGCCAGCCGGGCATGGAGCTGACCGGCACGAAGGCGGAGGATGCGAACACCAGCGGCGCCAGCACCGGGAACCCAGCGGCCTGGGCGGTCTCGGGATCGCCGGTGACCAGGCCGACGGTCGCGAAGATCCAGGTGAGCGCGTAGCTGAACAGCAGCACCAGCAACATGCCGAACGCGAGCATCCACAGGTTGGTGTGAACCCGGAAGCCGACCAGGAAGCCGACGCAGGCCATGAGCGCGACGACGAAGACGTTGCGGAAGAGGTCGGCGGTGGTCCGCCCGACCAGCACCGCCGAACGTGCCATCGGCAGCGACTGAAACCGTTCCAGCAACCCCGACTTGAGGTCGTTGGCGAGCCCGATGGCGGTGCCCAACGAGCCGAAGACTGCCGTCTGCACGAAGATCCCCGGCATCAGGTAGTCGACATAGGGGAGACCCGGCACCTTGATCGCCCCGCCGAAGACGTAGCGGAACATCAGCACGAAGATGACCGGCTGGATGGTCGAGAACACCACCAGCTGGGGCGTGCGGCGCAGCGCGATCAGGTTGCGCTGCGCCACGGCCATGGTGTCGGAGAAGGCCGAGGCCAGTGGGCTGCGCCGCGTGGTCAGGCCGGTGTCGGTGGTGACGGTGGTGGCGGTCATGCGGCCCCTCCTCTGCGGGCAGCCCGGCGGCCAGCGCGGGCGGGTTCGGCGCCCGCTACGGCGACCCCCGGTTCGGCGGCGTGGCCGGTGAGTGCGAGGAACACGTCGTCAAGGCTCGGCTCCCGCACCCCGAGGGTGGTCGGGACCAGGCCCTCGGCGTCGAGGGCGCGGAGCAGTTCCATGAGCATGCGGGGTCCGTCGGTGGCGCGCAGGCGCACCGTGTCGCCGTCGCGTTCCGGGTGGTCGCTGACCCTTGCGGCGAGCACCTCCAGGGCGCGGACGGCGGCGGGCTCGGCGTCCATGCCGAACTCGATGACGGTGCTGCCGAGGCGGGCCTTGAGGGCGGCCGGGGTGTCCCTGGCGACCACCTTGCCGCCGTCGACCACGGCGATGTCCTCGGCGAGGCGGTCGGCTTCCTCGAGATACTGGGTGGTCAGCAGCACGGTGGTGCCGTCGGCCACCAGTTCGCGGATCATCGCCCACAGCTCGTTGCGGCTGGGCAGGTCCAGGCCGGTGGTGGGCTCGTCCAGCAGCAGCACCGGGGGGCGCTGCACCAGTGAGGCGGCCACGTCCAGCCGCCGGCGCATGCCGCCGGAGTAGGTCTTGACCGGCCGGTCGGCGGCGTCGGCCAGCTGGAAACGCTCCAGCAGCTCGGCGGCGCGGGGCATGATCGCCGGCTTGGGCAGCTGGGCGAGCTTGCCGATCAGGCGGAGGTTCTCGCGGCCGGGGAGGTTGGCGTCGACCGCGGCGAACTGGCCGGCGAGGCCGATGCGGCGGCGTACCTCGCCAGCCTGGCGGACCACGTCGTGGCCCATGATCTCGGCGCGGCCGGCATCGGGCCGCAAGATGGTGGTGAGCACGCGGACCGCGGTGGTCTTGCCTGCCCCGTTCGGGCCGAGCAGGCCGAATACGGTGCCAGTCGGCACCTCGAAGTCGATGCCGTCGAGCGCTGCGACCGTCCCGAACCGTTTGACGAGTCCCTCGACGAGGATAGCTGTATCAGTCATAGGTCGAAGTTCCCACAGATAGTTGAACCACGTCAAGTTTTATTTGGATGAAGCTTTGGAGGATCTCAACCATCCAGGCACTAGAAGTGTCTGACCAGGCCGCGTATGATCCCTCCATGAGTATGAGCCAGCCCCACGACAGTCCGAGGCAGGCGATCGCCGCCGAGGTCTGGCGGGTCATGCTCGACTTCACTTGGACGCAGCGCAGCCGCTTCTTCGGAGTCCTCAAGGAGCTCGGCCTCACTCCCGGCGACATGAAGGCGCTGATGGCCCTCGAACCAGACGAGGCCCGCCCGATGCGGTCGCTGGCGCAGGTGTGGGACTGCGACGCGTCCAACGTCACCTGGATGGTCGACCGCCTGGAAGAGCGGGGCTACGTCGAGCGCCGCATGCTCGCCGGCGACCGGCGCGTCAAGACCGTCGCGCTGACCGTCCTCGGCGTGAAGGCCAAGGCCGAAATGATCGCGCGCCTCCACGAACCACCGGCCGCGCTGGTCGACCTGCCACTGGCGGACCTCGACGCGCTGCGGGCGGCCATGGCGAAGCTCCCGGCCGTACCGTCCCCGCACCACGCGCATCCGCATCCGCCCAGCAGCGCCAGCGCCTGAGCCGCTTCCCTCAGCCGTTTCCCAGGTTGCGTTCAGCCGGTTCCAAGGTTGAACGCCGATCATGGGACACCTGGGGGATCGGGAAGGAGCTGGTATGACCACGAGCAGCCTGTGGGGACGCTGGGGCCGCAACCGCCGTTGGGGCGGTTGGAAGCGCACAGCGGCAGCGCAGCCGGGTCCTGCCAGCAACGGCAACGGCGGCGGCACCAGCACTGGCGATGTCAACGGAACCGCTACCGGCAACGGACGGTCCGAGGCTGAGGCCGCCGCCGTTGCCGCCGATCACGTCGCCATCCTCCTCCACCCCGGACTCGAAGCAGTCGCTCCCAGCCTGCAGGAGGAACTTGGCCCGGGGTTCGCGGTGGTTATCTGGCCGGTGGAATCGTCTGAACATGCAGGCGAGCGAAGCGATGCTGTTCATGGGAGGCCGGTGGAGCCGTCAGAGGCGGTCATCGCGGTGCTGGATGCGACCGCCGACAGCGTCGCGGCGATCACCGTCGCGCGGCAGCGCCACCGCCACCCGCAGGCGGGCATGCTGGTGGTGGCGAGCAGAACTGCGGCCGCCACGAGCTGGCGGACGACCGCCGACCTGCTCGACGCAGGCGCCGACGACGTCCTGTCCGAGCTGAACACCAGGGAGCTGGCCGCCCGGTTGAAGGCGCTCGCCCGCCGCCGCAGGACCGAAGGCGCTGACGCCGGCGCCTCGCGCCGTTAGGACTCCCTAACCGCCCAAAACTCACGGCGCGTCCCCAGCCGGCACTCAGCTGGCCTCAAGCTTCGCTGCCCAGGATCTCCGCGGCAGGTGGGCGCAGCCTGCCTGCCCTGGCTTCATCTCCGCCGTAGCCGAGGAGGCCTGCGTGCAGCACATCGTGCGGACCTGGGCGCTGGCACGGACCTACCGGCGTGGGTCGCTCCCGGTGCCCGTCCTGCGTGGCATCAACCTGGACCTGCGGGCAGGCGAGTGGGTGGCGATCCTGGGGCCGTCCGGCTCGGGCAAGTCCACGCTGCTCAACCTGCTGGGCCTGCTCGACCAGCCCGACGCGGGGATCTACCAGCTGGCCGGCGAGGACGTGTCCGACGTCGGCGACACCCGCCGGGCCGAGCTGCGCAACCGCCAGATCGGGTTCGTGTTCCAGCGCTTCAACCTGCTGCCGCGGACCAGCGCGCTGGAGAACGTGGCGGCGCCCCTGCTGTATCGCCGGATCCGCCGCTCCGAGCGGCTGGAGCGGGCCGCGCAGGTGCTCGAGGAGGTAGGCCTCGGCGACCGCATGGACTACGACACCAGCGAGCTGTCGGGCGGGCAGATCCAGCGGGTCGCCATCGCCCGCGCCCTCGTCGGCGACCCGGCGTTGCTGCTGGCGGACGAGCCGACCGGCAACCTCGACACCGCTTCGGGCGCCGACATCCTCGACCTGTTCGGCCGCCTGCACGCACGCGGGCGGACCGTCCTGCTGATCACCCACGACCCGGTGGTCGCCGGCCGTGCCCAGCGCCGGCTGCTGCTCGACGACGGCCGCCTCCACCCCATGGACCACACCCAGAACTAAGAACTTAAGGACCCGGAGCACCAAGAGCTGGAGGAGACAGCCTCATGGAGTCCAATCGCCCTCCCAACCCGTCGCCAGACCCGGAGGTCGGGCCGCCGCCGTGGGCGCAGCTCCCACCAGGCATCGAGGCCGGGCCCCCGGACGGAACCGACGGGGAGGGGGACCACGGCCCTGTACCTGTCTACGACCGCGTCGAGACCCGCACCAACGTCAGGGCGGTGCTGCTCGCAGCGGTGCTGGCTCTGGTGGTCGGCGCCGTCGGCGGGTTCTTCGTCGGGCGGATGAGCGCGAAGAAGGGGCCCACCACCCTGGCGCAGGCGATCCAGATGGCCGCCTCAGGCCAGCTGCCGCGCGGCAACGTCGGCGCCGGCGGTGCTGGCCGCGGCCTCTTCGGCGGTGGCGCGGGCGGCCCGAACGGAACCGGCCAGGCCAACGGCCAGAACGGCCAGGGCGGCGGGAACGGTGGCCGCGGCGGGTTCCAGGGGGACATCACCGCGGTCGACGGCAACACCCTCACCGTGCAGACTGCGGCCGGCGCAATCAAGGTGGTGATCGCCGGCAACACCTCGATCCTCAAGACCGCCTCCGGCAGCCGCTCCGACCTCACCGTCGGCAAGGCCGTACAGATCCGCCTCGACGTGAACGCCAGCAACGGCGGCGGTAACGGCAACACCGCCGGCGCCGTCACGGCCTCCAGCATCGTGGCGGAGCCGACCCAATGAGCAAATCGAAGTCTGGACCTGGGGCTGGAGGGAAGCGGCGCCGCCGCCGGGGCGGCTGGATCGCGCTCGGCATCGTGGTCGTGGGGGTGGCGGGCGCAGCCGCTACCTATCGGGTGACCGCCGGGTCGAGCAAGGCCGTGGTCGCCCAGCCGCTGGCCACCACGCAGGCGCGGCGGGGCAACCTCACCCAGACGGTGGACGCCTCGTTCACGCTGGTCCGCGACCCGGCGATCACCCTCACCTCGCCACAGGCCGGGATCATCACCAAGCTGGACCTGAGCAACGGCGCCAAACCGCAGTCGTTCAAGCCGCTGCTGGCGGTCAACGGCACCAACATCTACAGCATCGTCAGTTCCACGCCGATCTACCGCAGCCTCGCCAGCAGTGACACCGGCGACGACGTCAAGGCGCTGCAGAGCGCCCTCAAAGCGGACGGCTACGACCCCGGCACTATCGACGGGACCTACGGCACCGGCACCTTCGACGCAGTCGAGCAGTGGCAGACCGACCAGGGGCTGACCGTCGACGGCAACTTCAACCTGTCGGACTTCGTCTGGTTCCGGCCCGGCACGACCGCATTGCAGGTCTCGGCCAAGGTCGGCGACCGCATCACCGCCCAGACGGCGGTGGCGACCATCGCCCTCCCCAACACGCTGGTGGCGCAGGCCGACGTAAGCCAGCTCGACGTCGGCCGCCTCAAGGCCGGTCAGAGCGCCCAGCTCACCTTCGACGCCCTCTCCAGCGCGACCGCCTCCGCCAAGGTCGTCTCGATCCCGGTGGACGCAGAGAGCTCGCAGGCGACCGCCGGCTCGAACAACGTGGTGCAGTTCCAGGTGACGCTGCAGCCGGCGCGGCTGCCGGACGGCGCCCGCGCCGGCATGACCGGCCAGGCCAGCGTAGTGGTGGTGCAGCGCAGCAACGTGGTCATCATCCCGACCTCCGCGATCGGCGGCGGCGCCAACAACCCCACCGTGCAGATCGTGCAGGGCGACGGCCAGACCGTGACCCGCCAGGTCGTCGTCGGGCTGTCCACCGCGAGCGGCAGCGAGATCGTCGCCGGTGTGCGGCCCGGCGACCAGGTCGTGACTGGCGTATCCGCCAGCCAGAGCCAGAGCACCACCGCGACCACCCAGGCGACCAACCGCGGCGGTGGCGGTAACGGCGGAGGGTTCGGCGGCGGCCCTGGTGCGGGAGTTGTTCAGTGAGTGCCACGGTGAGCGCGACCATCCCACGGCGAGCGCATTCGGAACGGTGGACACCGACGGCGGTGCGCCCAGGCCGGCGGCGAACGACGCGGGCGGTGCGCCAATGATCTTCGAGTCGATCCGGCTGGCCTTCGACCGGCTGGGGGCGAACGCGGCGCGGTCGGCGCTGACCGTGCTCGGGGTGATCATCGGGGTCGGCTCGGTGGTCACCCTGGTGGCGGTCGGCCGTGGCTCCGCCGCTGACGTCAACGACCAGTTCAGCGGGCTCGGCGCGAACACCCTGACGGTCACCAGCGGCCGCGGCTTCGGCCGTGGGCTCGCCGGTGCCGCCGGGTCGGCCAACAGCCTCAAACTGACCGACCTCGGCGCCCTGCAGAAGCTCGGCACAGTCGCGGCGGTCGCCCCGGTGCTGCAGACCCAGGAGACCATCACCACCGGCAGCACCAGCGTGCAGTCGCCAGTCAAGGGCACCACGCCCGCGCTGATGGGCACCGACCATCTGCAGGTGGACGCCGGCACCTTCTTCAGCAACTTCGCCGAGGGCCGCAAGCTCCCCCTGGCAGTGCTGGGCGCGACCCTCACCACCGACCTCGGCCTGACCCCCCGCTCGGCGATCGGCACCACCCTCACCGTCGGGTCCGACCACTTCGTGGTCGTCGGGGTGCTGCAGGCCCAGGGCCAGGGCTTCTCCAGCGAGGACGACAGCCTGCTGGTGCCCATGTCGTCCCTGGTCGGGCGGCTGGTGAGCGGCAACGCCACGGTCAACCAGTTCCGCGTGGCGGCCACCACGACCGGAGCGGTGAACAGCCGCTACCGCACCGATGTGACCAACGCGCTGCGTGCCGCCCACGGGCTGGCCGCCAGTGCCAACAACGACTTCCTGACCATCGACCCGACCACCCTGATCCAGGCACGCCAGGCATCGTCCACCAACTTCACCCGCCTGATCACCGCAATCGCCGCGATCAGCCTGGTCGTCGGCGGCATCGGCGTTGCCAACGTCATGCTGGTGGCCGTTCGGGAGCGCACCCACGAGATCGGCATCCGCCGGGCGATCGGCGCCCGCCGCCGCGACGTGATCGCCCAGTTCCTCACCGAGGCGACCGTGCTCAGCATCCTCGGCGGCCTGCTCGGCGTGGCCGGTGGCCTGGCCCTCACCTATGCCTTACCGCATGTTACCGGCCAGCGCACGATCGCCTCCTACCCGGCGGCCGCGCTCGCCCTCGCGATCTCTGCCCTGGTCGGCATCGTCGCCGGGATCGGGCCCGCGAACCAGGCGGCCGGCCTGGACCCGGCCGACGCGCTCCGTTACGAATGACCGGGATTCGCCCGTTCTGACCGCCGCCAGAGGAAGCCGTCACAGCGGACACACAGGCAGGCACGGCATACTCGATCGGGAAACCCCGCGGCTCAAAGCAGTTCCGAAGGGGGAGGTGGATGGCAGCAGCACCGGTGCCGGCGCGGGTCCTGGTCGTGGACGACGAGCCGTCGATCACCGATGCGGTCGCGACCGCCCTGCGCTATCAGGGATTCGAGGTGCAGGAGGCAGCGACGGGCCGGGCGGCGCTGGCGGCGGCGGCGTCGTTCCGGCCCGACTTCATCGTGCTCGACGTGATGCTGCCCGACGTGGACGGCTTCGAGGTCGCGCGGCGCCTGCGCAGCAGCGGGATCGGCACCCCGGTGCTGTTCCTGACCGCCAAGGACGCCACCGAGGACAAGCTGAGCGGCCTCGACATCGGCGACGACTACGTGACCAAGCCCTTCAGCCTCGCCGAGGTGATCGCCCGGGTCCGGGCGGTGCTGCGCCGCAGCCACCCCGAGGCCCAGGCCGACGGGGTGCTGCGCTTCGCCGACCTGGTGCTGGACGAGAAGACCCATGAGGTCTTCCGCGGCGAGGCCAAGATCCACCTGACCGCCACCGAGTTCAAGCTGCTCCGCTACTTGATGCTCAACCCGCGCCAGGTCCTCAGCAAGACACAGATCCTCGACCACGTCTGGGAGTACGACTTCAACGGCGACGACAACGTCGTCGAGACCTTCGTCAGCTACCTGCGCCGCAAGCTGGACCGGCACGGCCTGCCGCTGATCCACACCATCCGGCTGGTCGGCTACAGCCTGCGGCTCCCAGCGAACGACAGCGAATGACATGACCAGTCAGCATCCTGCGGCGCCTCGATGGCGGTTCCTGCCGCCGCGCCCGCTGTCGCTGCGGGCGCGGCTGCTCGCCGCTTTGCTGATCCTGGTGATCTGCGGGCTCGGCGCCGCCGATATTGCCACCTATTCGCGGCTGCGCTCGTTCCTGCTCGGCCGGGTCGACCAGCAGCTCGACACAACCCACCGGGGCGTGGAGCGTCTCCTGGACAGCCCGCGGGGCGGGGGAGGCTACGGCCCGATGCTCGACCCGCTCAGCCGGCAGGGGACGTTCGTGCAGATCCGGGATGCTTCCAACGCCCCCGTCTTCAATATCATGTGCCAGGACCGGGACGGGACCACCTCCAGCCCGCAGCTCCCCACGCAGCTCCCCGCCTTCCAGTCCGGCGGTATGGGTACGGGATCCCAGGCCCCTTCCTATGGATACCCGGGTGGAGGCGGGCCGCCGGCAGGCACGGCGGAGCCGGTCGCCTACCTGAACGCCTCGGCCGCCCAGCACGGCGCCGCGTCTTTCCGGGTGCGCATCTCGCCGCTGCAGACGGCCGCCGTCACCGGCACCCTGATCGTGGCCCAGCCGCTCGGCGAGGAGGCCGGGACCCTCCGCAGCCTGATGCTGATTGAGATCCTGGTATCAGTCGGGGTGCTCGTGTGCGCCGTCGCCGCCGGGCTGTGGCTGGTCCGGCTCGGGTTGCGCCCGCTGGACGACATCGCCACCACCGCCGCCACCATCGCCGGCGGGGACCTCACCCAGCGGGTGGCGAGGGCCGACGCCGGCACCGAGGTCGGCCGCCTCGGCCAGTCGCTCAACCGCATGCTCGGCCAGATCGAGGCCGCCTTCACCGAACGGAGCGCGTCCGAAGGGCGGGCGCGGCAGTCCGAGACGCGCATGCGCCGCTTCGTCGCGGATGCCTCCCACGAGCTGCGCACCCCGCTGGCGGCGATCCGCGCCTACGCCGAGCTGTTCCGGCGCGGCGCCGACCGGCACCCCGAGGACCTGCCGCGGCTGCTGCGCCGCATCGAGAGCGAGGCCGCCCGCATGGGCGTGCTGGTGGACGACCTGCTGCTGCTGACCCGGCTGGACCAGGGCCGCCCGCTGACCCGCCGCCCGGTCGACCTGGGCACGCTCACCGCCGAGGCGGTCGAGGCCGCCAGGGTGGTGGAGCCCGAGCGGCCGCTGACCCTGGAGGTGGGGCAGGGCGCCAGCGGCAACGGCCACCAGGCTGGCAATGGCTGGTTCGGCGGCCGCGGCGGCCCGGTCGAGGTGCTCGGCGACCAGGATCGGCTGCGGCAGGTGCTGGACAACCTCCTGGCCAACGTCCGCGCCCACACCCCCCCAAGCGCCCCCGCCCAGGTCCGGGTGTGGTCCGACCCGGGCCGCGGCACCGCGGTCCTGGAGGTCGCCGACAGCGGCCCCGGCCTCAGCCGGGAGCAGGCCGAGCGCGTCTTCGAGCGCTTCTACCGCGCCGACAGCTCCCGCTCGCGCGCCCGCACCCAGGCCGGCGACGCTGGCGAGGGTGGTGCCGGGCTCGGCCTCTCGATCGTCGCCGCCATCGCCGCCGCGCACGGCGGCGCTGCCGCAGTCCGCTCCACCCCCGGCCGGGGCGCGGCCTTCCGCATCGAACTGCCCCTGCTCGCCGCCGCCGACAACCACGACCCTCTCCCTCTCCCCGAGAGCGCCGAGACACCACCGCCGGCATAGACCCGGCGGAGACAGACAGAGAAGGGCGGCGTCGAGGTCAGGGGAACGGGTCCTGACCTCGGCGCCGCCAGCTCAGGACTGGGGCGCTCGCTCCTAGCTCAGCCGGTGCCCGACGGGAAGGTAGCGAGGGTGACCGTCTTCGAGACGGTCTGCCCGTTCTGGCCGCCCTGCCGCCAGGTCAGGCTGACCTTGTCGCCCGGCTTGTGCTTGGCGAGGACCGCCTGCAGGTCGGTCGCGCTGGTGATCTTGGTCCCGTCAGCGTTGGTGATCACGTCGCCAGCCGAAAGTCCGGCGCTGGCAGCGGGCGTCCCGGATTCCACCACCGCGACCTGTGCGCCGTTGCCGCCGGTGTCCTGCAGTTGCACGCCCAGGAAGGCACGGTTGCTGCTCGTGCCCTGGCTCTGGCTGGGCGAGACGTTGCGGCCCGCGCGCAGGGCGGGGATGGCGTTCGTCACCGTGTCGCTGGTGATCGCGAAGCCGATGTTCTGCGCCGGCTCGTTGCGGTCTCCGGCGGCGATCGCGGTGGTGATCCCGATGACCCGGCCGGCGGTGTCCACCAGCGCTCCGCCGCTGTTGCCCGGGTTGATTGCCGCGTCGGTCTGGATCAGCCCGTGGAGCGCCCCCGAGGCGTCGGTGGCGTCGGACGGGAGGCTGCGGTTGAGGGCCGAGACAATGCCCTCGGTCACCGTTGGGTTGCCGCCGTAGCCTTCGGCGTTGCCGATCGCGATGACCGGGTCGCCGACGTTCACGGTCGAGTTGGCGGCGAAGGTCGCCGCTGGCAGGCCGGAGACGCCCTGCAGGCGCAGCACCGCCAGGTCGGCGTTGGCGTCGGAGCCCTCAACCGTGGCCGAGACAGTGCCGCTGTGCCCGGGAATGGTGACCCGGATGGAGCTGGCGCTCGCAACGACGTGGGCGTTGGTGACCACCTCGCCGGCGGCGGTGATGATGATGCCGGTACCGGCGCCGCTGCCGGTGCGGCCAAAGCCGCTGTTGACGGTGGTGTTGATCAGCACGATCGAGGGCTTGATCTTGGCGATGGCGGTGCGGGCGTCGCTGGTCGTCTGCGCTGCGGGGACCGGGGCGTTGCTGACGGCCACCGGTGCGGCGGTCAGCGAGGTCCCGTTTCCCCGGGTGACGGCGACGATCCCGCCGCCGATCGCCGCCGACAGCACCGCGACCAGGGCGATAAGGAGCACCGGCAGGCCACCCCGCCCGCGCCCTCCAGAGCCAGCGCTTGCGCCGACGACCGGCGGCAACTGCCCGGTCGTCTCCGCGGCTGCGGGGGCCGGTGCCGGAACTGGGGGGATGGGGTTGGTGGCCGCTGCGGCCGTGCCTGCGGGGCTCTGCCAGGGCCAGCTCACCTCGGCCCCGGCACCGCCCATCCCGGCCCCTGGCTCGGACTCGGGGGGAGGCTCCGGGGAAGGCGGGGGAGCGTCGCTACGTTCCGGCTCGCCGCCGTGCCGCTGCCACGGTGGCGGCCCGCTGGGCCACTGCTCCTTGCCGTCCTGAGGCTCGCCGCCCGTCTGGTCATTACTGGACATCTTCGTCCCTTCATCAGGCGTGGGACTGATGCTCTGAGGGTGCACCGTCGGCCTTGGGGCCCGCTGTGGGAGGGCTGTGGCAGGGCTGGGACTTCGGGGTACGCCCTGATCGTGGCAGATACCGGGTAAATTCGGTGTTCCACGCTGTATACCCGCCTGGGGCGACCAGGAACACTCCGTAGCCAGGCAGGCGGTCGGCCCAGCGCAGCGCCTGCCAGCCCATCGCGAACGCGGCCGTGGCATAGGCGTCGGCGAAGGTCAGGTCCGGCCCGACCACGGTCGCGCTGGCCAGGCCCCGTGCGGGCTGGCCGCTATGCGGGTCCAGAACGTGCTCGCCGCGCTCGTAGTTGCCGGAGGTCGCAACCGCGCAACCGTCCCCGTCTCCCTCTGGGACCTGCGCACCGACGACGGTGACGATCCGCAGCGGGTCGGCCGGGTCCCGCACGCCCACCCGCCACGCCCTGCCAGTGCCAGGCTCAGCCGCACCGAGGACGCGGACGTCGCCGCCGGCGTTGACGCACAGGTCGCGCATGCCCCGGGTGCGCAGCAGCCGCGCCACGCGCTCCACCGCCCAGCCCTTGACCAGCCCGGACGGGTCCGGACTGGCCGGCAGCCCGGCGGCGCGGATGTCGAACCACCCGTCGCTTTCGCGCCGGACCCGCTCGCAGAGCGCCAGCACCTCCCGCAGCTCCGGGCTCGCGTCCGCCTCCCGCAGCTCCCCCCGGGCGAGGCGGCTGACCTCGCTGTCCTCCTTGTAGGTGCTGAAGCGGGCGTCAACCGCACGGAGCAGCGCGAACGCCTCGTCCAGCGCCTCGGCGGCCGCGCGCTCCGAAAGATCGGCTGGAGGGTCGCGCACGTCGATGCTCACTGGCATGCCCATGACGTGCTCGACCCGCAGGTAGCGCTGCGTCCCGGCCACCGCCTCAGCCTCAGCCACGGGCGTTGTCGAGGGCGGACTGCAGCGACTGCCGGTAGCCGTCGCTGGTGTAGGTGGCGCCCGAGACCGTGTCGATCTGCGCGCTCTGCGCCTGGACCGTCTCGTCGTGCAGGAGCGGCGCGGCGTACTGGCTGATCATCTGGGAGCGGGGGTGCTCGAAGGGGAGTTGCACGGCCGTCACGTCGGTGATGCGCCCGCTGCTCATGGTCACCTGGACCTGCACGTCGCCGAAGCGCGTGAAGACCACCGGCCCGGTGACCTTCCGGGTGCCGTTGCCGCTGTTCTGGACGCCTGGTGTCAGCGGGCCCTCGGTCGGGACGCGCCCGCCGGAGCCAGACCCGGACCGCGCCAGCCCGGCGAGGGCGGGAACCCTGCCGAGCGGGCGGGTGTGGAAGCTCAGCACCAACACGAGCCCCGCCACAGTGGCGAGGAGCGCCTTGACGGATCGGGGCATCGGCCGTTATCCCTCCTGCTCTTGCGGTGCTAGAACGCGAACTGCTCGTGGTGGACGTGTTGTTCGGGGACTCCGAGGGCGCGCAGGCTGCGCTGGGCGTCGGCGCACAGCCCCGACGGCCCGCACAGGTAGACATCCCGGGCAGCCACGTCCGGGACCAGCCAGCGGATGGTGGCCGGACCCAGCGGCCGCCACGGGTCGCGCGGGCGGCCTCTGGCCTCGTGCAGGTAGCGGACGGTGGCGCCGCGCCAGCGCACCAGCTGCTCCAGCTCGGTCCGGAACACTACGTCCTCGGGCCGGCGTGCCCGGTACAGCAGCACCACGTGCACGCCCATCGGGATCGCCTCCAGCAGCGCCCGCAGCGGCGTGATCCCGATCCCGCCGGCGATCAGCAGCACCTTGCGGTGGCTGCGGGCAGCGTCGGTGAAGGCCCCGTAGGGACCCTCGGCGAACACCCGCGTCCCGGCCTTGAGCTGCCGCAACGAGCGCGTGTCCTCACCGCACTCCTTGACGGTGATCCGCAGCCAGCGGCCGTTGGGCGCCGCCGACAGCGAGAACGGGCGCGCCTGCCACCAGCGGTCGCGGGTCAGGAAGCGCCACAGGAAGAACTGGCCCGCCATCGCCGGGAGCTGGTCGAGCTGCCGGCCGACCAGGTAGATCGAGAACACCCCGGGTGCCTCGTCCACGATCCCCGCCACCCGCAGCTGGTGGCGCAGCCCCCGCGCCAGCGGCAGCCCGACCCGCCACAGCAGCAGCGCCGCCAGGGTCAGCAGGTACAACCCGGACCAGTACACGCGGGTGAGCGGGTGGGTGACGAACTCGTCGCCGTCGGCGAGCTGGTGGCTGAACGCCAGCGCCACCGCCAGGTAGGTGTAGAGGTGCACGAAGTACCAGGTCTCGTAGGCCATGCGGCGGTGCACCGCCCGCACCGACAGCACCGCAGCGGCGACCAGCAGCGCCAGCGCCAGCGTCGCCATCAGCACGTCCGGGTAGGAGGTGAGCAGCACCCACGACTCGCGCAGCAGCCCCCGCCGGTCGCTGGCGGCATAACCGGCCAGCAGCAGCACCGGGTGGGCGAGCAGCAGCCACAGGCACCAGAAGCCCGCGCGGCGGTGCCAGGCCGCCAGCCGCGCCATGCCGATGAGCCGGTCCAGCCAGGGGATGCGGGCCATCAGCAGCAGCTGCAGCAACACCAGGTAGGCCCCGAACAGCCCGGCGATGCGCCCGGCGGCGGTGAGCTGCCCGGCACCGGTCCGCAGCGTGGCTATGTCCTGGTCCGCGAACCACAGCGCCAGGATCACCCCGCCGTTGAGGAACACCGCCGCCTGCGCCAGGTCGAGCAGCCATCGCTGCCGCTGCTGCGGCGACTGTACCGAGCGCGTACCGGCGCTGGAGACGGCAACCATGGGCGGCTGGACCCTGCCTGTTCTGTGTCGGGGTCTGTGTCGTGGCACGACGGACCGTTCAGCGCGACGATGCCGATTATGCCTGGCAATCCGCTGTGGACGCGCTGAGGGTGCCCTGAAAAAGATGTGAAGGCCCTGAGGCTGCCCTTCGCGGGCTGTCGCTAGAGCCAGACGCGCCGGCGCCGTCCCCGTCCCAGGAAGACCCAGAAGACGAAGAACAGGAAGAAGGGCGGGAAATCCAGGAGGATGGTCAGCACCACAAACAGCGCCACCAGCGCGGCCGCCACCGGGAGGAGTATCACGCCTGGGGGGTGGGCATGGGGATGGCCGTGCCGGCGGCGTGGGGGAGCGGCATGCGGCCGTGAGCGGCCCGGCCGGAACGGGGTCGGCTCGGGAAGGTCGCTGAACAACCCTTCGAGGTCGGCCAGGGTGCGGGCAGCGTACGCGGCGTCGAGGCGCTCGTCGAACTCGTTGCGCTGCAGCCGGCCGGTGGCGAAATGCTCGCCGAGCAGAGCGGCGGCGCGCTCCCGCTCGCTGTCACCGATGCGCAGCAGCCGCTCGGGAACCTGCCCGCCTGGGTTGGGGTGCCAAGGTTCGGTGCTCATCACAACCCATTTCCTCGCGATGTAACACTGTAAGTATGCGCCCGCCGCTGGGTTACCACAACGCATCCGGAACGCACTGGGAACGCACCCGCCAGCACCGCACCGCTGTGGCCGCTAGAGTCGTCAGCCATGAGCGTGCGCGTTGATCGGCGTCTGGTCGTGTGGGTCACGGTTGCTGCGCTGGTGGTCGCGGGGCTGGCCGCTGTCAGCGCCGCGCGCAGCCGGCAGGCCCGTGCGGAGACCACGGGGCGGGACGCTGCCGCCCGTACCCTTGGCGTCCAGACCTTCCCTGACCTGGGGCGCCGCCACCTGAAGCATGGCGAGAACTACACGGCCTACAACTCGGTGCCGCCGACCTCGGGTCCCCACGACCCGGTGCCGGCGCCCTGTGGGGTGTTCACCCAGCCGATCAGCAACCCGGTCCAGGTCCACGACCTGGAGCACGGTGTGGTCATGATCCAGTACCGCCCCGGCCTCGACCCCGCCCAGGTCCAGGCGCTGGAGGCGCTGGGACGTTCCTACTCGTCGCACGTGATCGTCGCGCCCTACCCGAACCTCCCCGAGGCGGTGGCGGCGACCGCCTGGACCAGGCTGCTGGCCTCGAACGCTGCCGACATCGCCAAGCTACGGAGCTTCATCGACCTGTTCCGCCAGCACGGCCCCGAGCCAGGCATCCCCTGCCCTAGGAGCAATTAAGCAATCTACGGGTTGACCTCGGCGTTTACGCCGTCTTGAATTCGCGGCGCTACGCTGGGAGCGTGGATCAGTTTCGCGAGGGGTGGCTGTAGGACATGGGAACCCGGAATTACCTGAAGACCACGGTGCTGCTGGCCGCGATGAGCGGCTTGCTACTGTTCATCGCCCAGGCGCTCGGCGGGAGTCGTGCACTGCCGATCGCCCTGGTACTGGCCGTGCTGATGAATGGCGGCGCCTACTTCTTCTCCGACAAGATCGCGGTGGCCGCCGCGCGCGCCAAGCCGATCAGCGAGGCCGACTACCCCGATCTCTACCGGATCGTCCGAAAACTCGCGAACCGGGCGCAGATCCCGATGCCGCGGCTCTATCTCTCGCCCAGCCGGCAGCCCAACGCCTTCGCCACCGGCCGGAACCCGCAGCATGCGGTGGTCGCGGTCACCCAGGGCATCCTCGGGGTCCTCGACGAACCCGAGCTGGAGGGCGTGCTCGCCCACGAGCTGTCGCACGTGGTCAACCGCGACATCCTGATCTCCTCGGTGGCGGCCACGATCGGCGCCATCATCACCTTCCTGGCGCGGCTGGCGATCTTCCTGCCGATCGGCGGCGGTGGCGACCGCAACCGCAACCCGATCTCCCAGCTCGCGCTGCTGATCCTGGCACCGATCGCGGCGCTGATGATCCAGCTGGCGGTGACGCGCAGCCGCGAGTTCGGCGCCGACGCCTCCGGCGCCACCCTCACCGCCGACCCACGCTCGCTCGCCAGCGCCCTGCGCAAGATCGAGGTCTACAGCCGTGGCACCGCCCCGGCCACCACCAGCCCGTCAACCGCGCACCTGTTCATCTCCAATCCCTTCAAGAGCGGCGGCGGGGGCGGCATGGCCAAGCTCTTCTCGACCCACCCGCCGACGGCCGAGCGGGTCGCCCGGCTGGAGGCCATGGCCTACGACCCCCGCTCGCGCGGGTAGCGGGTTCCTTATTCGCTGGAGGGCGTGACCTCGGCGAGACGGCGCTGGAGGTAGGCGCGCTCCACCGGGTTGACGGCGAGGTCGAGGGCGCGCTGGTAGGCGGCCGCCGCCGCTTCCAGGCGCCCGAGCCGCCGCAGCAGGTCAGCGCGGCTGGCGTGGAGCAGGTGGTAGTCGCCCAGTTCCCCGCTGGCGGCCACCTCCTCGACCAAGGCGAGGCCGCACATCGGGCCGTCGGCCATGGCGACCGCAGCCGCCCGGTTGAGTTGCACCACCGGCGACGGCACGATCGCTGCCAGCCGCTCGTACAGGGCCGTGATCCGGCGCCAGTCGGTCACGCCGGCGGTCGGCGCGGTCGCGTGGAGCGCCGCGATGCACGCCTGCAGCCGGTACGGGCCGGGCGGGCCCATCCGCATGGCCCGGTCGAGCAGCTGGATGCCCTCGCCGATCTCCGCGTGGTCCCATCGGGTGCGGTCCTGGTCCTCCAGCAGCACCAGCTCGCCGGCCGGCCCGGTGCGCGCCTCCCGCCGGGAGTCCTGCAGCAGCAGCAACGCCAGCAGGCCGAGGGCCTCCGGCTCGTCAGGCATGAGGGCCACTAGCAGGCGCCCGAGCCGGATCGCCTCGCTGCACAGCTCGCGCCGCACCAGGTCGTCCCCGGCGCTGGCCGAATAGCCCTCGTTGAACACCAGGTAGAGCACGGCCAGGACCGAGCTGAGCCGCTCCGGCAGCAGGTGGTCGGGAGGGACCCGGTAGGGGATGGCGGCGTCGCGGATCTTGCGCTTGGCCCGCACCAGGCGTTGCGCCAAGGTCGCCTCCGGGACCAGGAAGGCATGGGCGATCTCGGGGGTGGTGAGACCGCCGAGGGTCCGTAGGGTGAGCGCCACCCGCGCCTCCAGCGACAGCGCCGGGTGGCAGCAGGTGAAGATGAGCCGTAGCCGATCGTCGCCGATGGTGTGCATCTGCTTCCCCGTCTCCGCCTCGTCCTGTCCGGCCTGGCGCTCGGCCTCGAGGAGTGCCAAGGCGGTCTGCCGTTCGGCCAGCCCGCGCTCCCGGCGCAGCCGGTCGATGGCCTTGTTGCGGGCGGTCGTGGTGATCCAGGCGCCAGGCTTTGGCGGGACGCCGTCGGCGGGCCAGCGCTCGCAGGCCACCAGGAACGCTTCGGCCACCGCCTCCTCGGCCCGGTCGAAGTCGCCGAGCAGGCGGATGAGGGTCGCGACGGCCCTGCCGGACTCCTCACGGAAGACCTGCTGGACCGTCTCGCCGACCTCCGCCGCGACCCTCGCCACCGCACCGCCTCGCTTCGTACCTCTTGCCTGGACCTCAGCCCACGTCGGGGAACTCCATGATCGGCCGCACCTCGATGGAACCGCCGTTGGCGCCGGGGATCCCGGCCGCGGTGGCGATTGCTTCGTCGAGGTCCCTGCAGTCCACGATGTAGAAGCCGCCGAGCTGCTCCTTGGTCTCGGCGAAGGGCCCGTCGGTGGTGAGCGTCTCGCCGCTGCGCACCTGCACCGTGGTGGCGGTGCTGGTTGGCTGCAGCGCCTCGCCGGCCTGCATCAGCCCTCGGTCGACGATATCCTTGGTGAAGGTGTTGTAGGCGTCGACCATGGCCTTCCCCTCCGCCTCGGTCGCGGTCGCCATGGCCGCCTCGGAGCCGTAGATCAGCAGCGCGTAGCGCATCTGCTCCTCCCTTTCTGCCTCTGCTGGTGCGGCGCCGTCGCCGCCCTCTAGCATGACAACGAGCGGGAGCGGCGGGAATCGACAGTGGCGTGAAATTTTGCTGCGCTGTTAGAGCCTTTTGTCCATAAAGATGAGAGATTTCGCGCTGTAGCCGAGATGCTCGTAGAAGCCCTGGAGGGCGGCGGTCTCCGGGTCCATCCAGAGATTCACCTTGACGCAGCCGCGGTCCCGCAGTCGCCGTTCGACCTCGGCCACCAGTCCGCTCGCCAGCCCATGCCCCTGCCACGCGGGGTGGACCGCCACCCGCGACAGCGTGCCCCTGCGCCCGTCGAAGGTGCCGAGCGCCGACGCGATCAGCTCTCCCTCCCGCTCGACCACCAGGAACAGCTCAGCGTCAAGATGGGGCAGCTCAACCTCCAGCGGCACCGGTCCCTCCGACATCCCCGCTACCTGCCACAGCGCCCGCAGCTTGTCGATGTCGTCCGGACGAACCGGCCGAGCCTCCCCAGCCTCGCTCACCGTGCGCCCCCTACCGGTAATTGCTGAACTGCAGCGGCAGACCCTCGTCATGCTCCTTGAGCAGGGCGATCGCCTTCTGGAGGTCGTTCTTGCTCTTGCTGGTCACGCGCAGCTGGTCGCCCTGGATCTGGGCCTGGACCTTGAGGCCGGACTGGCGCACGGTCTTGGCGAGCGCCTTGGCTTTCTCCTCGGGGATGCCCTGCACGAAGCCGCACTCAATCCGGTAGGTGCCCCCGCCAGCGGGCTTCGGGTCGGTCGCCGTGAGCGCCTTCAGCGACACCGAGCGCCGCACCAGCTTCTCCTTGAAGACATCGAGGGCGGCGAGCGCGCGCTGATCGGTCTTGGAGACGATCACCACCTCTTCCCCCGACCAGTCCAGCGCCGTCCCCGTGTTCTTGAAGTCGAACCGCTGCGACAGCTCCTTCTTAGCCTGGTTCACCGCATTGTCAACTTCTTGCAGCTCAACCCGAGAAACCACATCAAAGGACGAGTCCGCCAAGTCCCTCCCCCCTTTCACCCGCCGCAACCACCGGTCAGTCCAACCCAATCTGGGGAACGCTAACAAGCCTCCCCGCCCAGCGCCACCACCCATCCACTTCCCAAACCAGGTTGAGCCCCCCAACCCTCCACCGCTATCATCCGCGCCGTACGGCAGGGTGCCCGAGCGGCCAAAGGGAGCGGTCTGTAAAATCGCCGGCAATGCCTACCCAGGTTCGAATCCTGGTCCTGCCACGCTATTTGAGCTGCGGAAATACAGCCGTGTAAGTTACAAGCCCAGCAGCGTTCTATCACTTTCTATCGTCTGCCCTCGCCTGCGTCTGCTTTCGCCTGCTTTGCTAGTGGGCCATACAGCTTCTCGATCAGCCTGGCCACCCGGGGTGGGGTCCGGGAAGCTGGTGGATGTAGGTCCTGCTGGCCAGGGTGCCGCCGTCGGCGTGGCGCAGCTGCTCGGCGATCACGCTGGCGGGCTCCTTGGCCGCCGCCATTGCTGAGGCCAGCGAATGGCGCAGCAGATGTGGGCCTTGACCCCGGCAACGTCCGCGAAGGCCCGGAATGCCCTGCCGGCATGGTCGGGCCGCATCGCCGTGCCGCGCCCGGTGCACAACAGCAGGTCGAGTTCGACCGGGTGTGGGGTGCGTAAACCCGGACGTGGTGTGTGAGCTGCGAGTTCGCACCGGACAAGGCTCGATAGGGTGACGCCTCTCAGACCCTGCGGAGGCCCTCCTGCGTGCTACCAAAACTCGTCTACCTCACCTTGTGCCGCTCCATCCAACTGCTCGCCCTGCTCGCCCGCGGCGACGCCGCCAAGGACCTGGAGATCCTGGTGCTGCGCCACCAACTCGCCGTGCTGCGCCGCCAGGTTCCGCGTCCGCAGTTTGAGCCCGTCGACCGTGCCCTGCTTGCCGCTGTCAGCCGGGCGCTGCCACGGGCGCGCTGGTCCTGCTTCCTGGTCAAGCCCGACACCTTGCTGCGCTGGCACCGCCGCCTGGTCGCTGGCGCCTGGACCTACCCCCACCGCCGACCCGGACGGCCGCCACTCGACGAGCACCTCCAGCAGCTGATCGTCCGCCTGGCCAGGGAGAACCCCCGCTGGGGCTACCAGCGCCTTCAGGGTGAGCTCCTCGGACTCGGCATGCGGGTGTCGGCGACCGCGATCCGCACCACGCTGCGCCACCATGGGCTCGACCCGGCGCCACGGCGTGCCGGCAGCAACAGCACGTGGCGGGCGTTCCTGCACCAGCAGGCCAGCGGCATCGTGGCGTGTGACTTCTTCACCATCGACACGGTGTGGCTCAAACGGCTGCAGGTGCTGGTGTTCATCGAGCTGGACACCCGACGGGTGCACCTGGCCGGGGTGACCGCCAACCCCAACGGCACCTGGGTCACCCAGCAGGCCCGCAACCTGCTGCTGGGACTGGACGAGCAAGGACGCCAGCTCCGGTTTCTGGTGCGCGACCGCGACGCGAAGTTTTGCCGCAGCTTCGACGACGTGTTCGGCGCCGAAGGGATCCGGGTGCTGCGCACGCCGGTGCGGGCGCCCCGGGCGAATGCATTCGCGGAGCGCTGGATCCGCACGGCCCGAGAGGAGTGTCTGGACTGGATGCTGATCGTCGGGCGCAGGCACTTGGAGCGGGTCCTTCGGGTCTATGTCGAGCACTACAACCAGCACCGCCCCCATCGGGCCTTGGAGCTACGGGCGCCGGCATCACCCGCCGATCCCAATCCAGCCCGCACCGTCGAGGACCGGGAGGCTGTGGTGCGCCGACGTGATCTGCTCGGTGGGCTCCTGCACGAGTACCGACGAGCAGCATGAACGCCTTTACGCACCCTTCAG
>WNGQ01000276.1_pt1 | contig 84703 bp, 62 predicted proteins | sample 5407661 | NCBI WGS metagenome assembly WNGQ01 (sample SAMN13153382, study PRJNA577476) | soil metagenome | isolation source: 60 cm soil or saprolite under Garry oak tree replicate 2 | place: USA:California | collected 2016-06-15
GCTTCGTCGTAGTCCTTCACCAGAAGGCCGCAGGTCATGGTGCGCTTCTTCATCTCGTTTTCCTCCTTTGCTTCTCGGTGAGTTGTTCTCAGTATAATCCAGCATGGACGACGGCGATTGTAAAAAGACGACATGTTCGTTCTGGCGCAGCAGAGCCTGCAACTTGTGCATCTGCTGAGCAAACTCTCCAGGGGTCTTGTTGGCGAACGCCTGAAAGTCATGGATGAAATGGGTTTGATCGGTATACCCACATTCGTAGGCCAGATCCGTCAGGTTGGCGTCTGGCTCACACATCAGGCGGTTGCGGATGGTTTCAAAGCGGATGGTTCGGGCAAGCCTCTTGGGGGAGACACCAGTTGTCTCGGCAAACTGCCGTTGTAGCTGGCGCACCGACAGATGGCGGGAAGCGGCCAGGTCGGCCACCCGCACCTGGCCTTTCGTCTCGTAGAGCCGTTTGGCTGCCTCTCGCACCTGCCCTGGGTCAAACCAGGTGGTCAGACGCTTGCCAATCAGAAACGCTTCAAGCTCCTCGACCGCTTGCTGATACTTCTCGGTCTCAACCTTGGCTGCCACCTGAGTGACCACCTGGCCCCACGCCTCATCAAGTTCAACGTTCGTCGTGCTATTTGGCTCTGCGAGAGGCTTGAGAAAGGGAAGCACCCCCCAGGCGAAGAAGCGGACTGCGACGATTTTGACCACACCACTGGCCTGCACAAGGAATGGCTGGCTTTGCAAGCCAACGAGGCAAACCTTCGGCAACTCACGCGGGGGTGTGCTGCCAAGCTGCACAGAGGGGCTGCCAAAATTCAGGATGAGTTCGACACAGGCGTTAGGGACCACCTCCTCGAGGCACGCCTGTGCCGTGTAGGCTCTTTCCAGGATCCAGAAGCGCTTCACACAGTCTTGGAGCACGGGATGTGGGATGAATTCTTGATACTTCAGCATTGCAATCCCTCACTGTCTCTGCAGAACGAGACCTTTCTGTCAAGCATTTCTTGCTGCAACCCGGAAATTGCACCATTCAATGGGGCGAATGCTTTGCTCTTTTCATCATCAACGTCTCACCATTGACGATGTTTATGGGTTCTGAGACCTCTCGCCCATAGCACAATGAGCAACATTCGACCAGTTTAATTTACACACTTGTCATTTGTCGAAATATCCTGGCACGTTTCTGCCAGAAAGCGGTGGCGCGGAGAGTATCTGGAACCAGCACCAGCCTTGGAGGACGAGAAAAGAGACGCCGCCACATCATGTAACGCTGCCTTTTCCCACCTTCATGTGTGACGAAACATGCAAGAGACAGGGACACCTTCTGCCACCGATCTTGCAGAGATGGCGAGGTGAGGAGTCAAAGCTTCCTGCAGTCGAGCTTGCTCTGCGAGTAATGTTCTGCACACTTCCAGAAACTTGCCTTCCGGGTCATCAAATGTGCCCCACCGTGCCGCACCCTTCCCACTTTCGACACGAACCAGATTGAGAACTCCAAAGGTGAAAGGTTGCCCGCTCGTTGGGTCTGTCTGGGTGATGGTCCCGTAGCCAGCGACCTGGTCTCCTACTTCGAGCATCACTCTCACGTTGACTTCTTGGTCAGGAAGCAGAGTGTGCAATCTCTCACGAAATGCTATGGGGCCTTTCTAAATCATGGTGCCCTTCTGGCAGATCGTGGGCGATAAAGCCAGGTGTGAGAGCCTTTCTCAGTGCGCTAGCGGGATCGTCTGCTCGGAGCGCGTCCACATACTCCATATACGCTCTCTGATTGGCAGTCATGTGTTCACGTGGCAGAGGTCCTATAACGGGTTGACGTTCTGGCATCGATCTTCCTTTGAAGAAGCAGTTGCCAATGCCACTGTTGTGATGTAGTGCACATAAGTATAACCTGGCTCTCTGATCTTGTCCCGAATTGGTGGAGGAGTAGAAGCTTCGAGTATACTACCCGAGGAGGAGGAAAAAGATCATGGCAAAGGTTCAAAAGACCTATACCGTCGAGTTGAAGCGCGAAGCGGCGCGATTGGCGCAGACCAGTGGCAAGCCAATCGCGCAAGTGGCCCGCGAGCTGGGCCTCTCTGACACGTCGATCCAGAAATTTCGCAAAGAGTTGGCTGAGCACGGACCCGAAGCCTTCCCAGGCAGCGGCCATCAGACGGCTCAAGAAGAGGAAGTGCGCCGCCTCAAGCGCGAACTGGAAATCGTCAAGCAGGAGCGTGATATCCTAAAAAAAGCGCTGGGCATCTTTTCGCGCGGCCCGCCATGAGCTCTCAGTTCCTTGCGAAGCCTCGGCCCGCGTATCCTATGACACTGATGTGCCGGGTGCTGGAGGTGTCTGCGAGCGGGTACTATGCCTGGTGCAAGCGGGCGCCTAGTCAGCACAGCCGAGAAGATGCCCACCTGGCTGAACAAGTCAAGACCGCTTTCCAGGCGAATCGAGGCGTCTATGGCAGTCCACGGGTGCATGCCGAACTGCAAGCACAAGGGATCAGCTGTGCGCGCAAGCGAGTCGCTCGTCTGATGCGAGAACAGGGACTGGCGGCGCGCAAACCGCGTCATCACACGATCACTCCGCACAGCGATCCAAGCGCACAGGTGGCTCCCAATCTGCTTCAAGGCGACTTCCACGCTCAAGAGCCCGACACCAAATGGGTGGCCGATACGACCTCCATTTGGACCGCCGAAGGCTGGCTCGCGCCTTTCGGTGGTGCTTGACTTATTTTCGCGCATGGTGGTAGGATGGTCGATGGCAGCCATTCAAGATGTGAGCCTGGTCGTCCAGGCTTTAGAGATGGCTATGACTCGTCGCCGTCCACAGGCTGTATTACTGCACCATTCCGATCGTGGCAGTACCTCTACCAGTCAGAGCTATCAAGCCCTCTTACAGCAAGAAGGCATGGTCGTCAGCATGAGCCGGACTGCCAATTGCTACGACAATGCCGCGATGGAAAGTTTCTTCCATCGTTTCAAGGGCGAATGCATTGAGGGTGAGTCCTTTCAGACGCGAGCACAAGCCAGAAGCAGTACCTTTGAGTACATCGAGTGTTTCTAGGTGCGATCCGTTCAGCCGAAACTTGCTCCATCAAGCGAGGGGATGGCTGGCAAGGAAGTGAACCTTGACAACTCATGATCGGATGGAAGACGCGATTTCTTCCCCACGAGGTGAACGTGGAATGGCCCTGCCCCACGGTAGCGACTGGTCCTCAATCCGTGAAGCGGGCAGAGAGGGAAAGAGGAACGTAGCCTGAACGTGACCCCTTCCAAGCCAGGCTCCCATGGCGAAGGCAACTGAAGGTGTATCTGAACCATCGTAAATTCGACCAAGCCAAACAGGATGACAGGCTTGACCAAACGGTAATGGGATCAGTTATGAGGGGAGAACTGTAGAATTCTCTCCTTTCACTCATCAAACATCCCCGGTGGATAGCACCCGCCTAAAGGAGCGCAAAACGGATCATGGGAACGGAGTAACTCGCAAGCGGCTCTCATCAGCGGTCGATCTGATGAGCAAGGAACCACCCGCATGCTCTTGTGAGAAGGATTCCCCAAGAAGCCAATGCCCCTGGGAAAGCCAGAGGATACGCTGACGTGGGGACGATGACAGGGAAGAAAGAGGCCCTTCACGTATGTCACACACGAAGGCACCCAGAAACAGGTCAGGACCTGACTCTGCGAGTGAGAGTTGGCACAAGCTGCCCTGGCGCAGGTTTGAGCAGCAAGTGTACAGACTACAAAAGCGCATCTTTCAAGCTAGTCACCATGGCAACATTCAAGTCGTCCACAAACTCCAGAAGTTGTTGATGAAATCCAGGGCCGCCCGCCTTCTTGCGGTACGAAGGGTGACGCAAGACAACCAGGGCAAGAATACTGCCGGGGTAGACGGGGTGAAAGCCGTCCCACCCGGCCAGCGATTTGAACTGGCTGAACAGCTCCACCCGAACCAGTGGCGACATAACCCGCCCAAACCCGTTCGACGCGTGTGGATACCCAAGCCAGGAAAGGTGGAAAAGCGTGGTTTAGGGATACCCATCATGGTCGATCGGGCTCATCAGTGCCTGATCAAACTCGCACTGGAACCGGAATGGGAAGCCCACTTCGAGCCCAATAGCTATGGATTTCGACCCGGCCGCTGCGCCCAGGATGCGAAAGAAGCCATCTTCAATGCGATCCGTTTTCAGCCGAAATACGTGCTGGATGCGGATATCGCCGGTTGCTTCGATAACATCTCCCACGCGGCCTTACTCCACAAACTGCATTCCTACCCAGCCGTCCGACGAGTAATCAAAGCATGGCTCAAAGCTGGCATCCTGGATGATGATGGCTTTCATGAGACAATCAAGGGAACCCCGCAGGGGGGAGTCGCGTCACCCTTACTCATGAACATCGCCTTGCATGGCATCGAAACAGCGATACGAGGGGCTTTCTCCTACAAGGAAAGCGTCCCTCAACTCATCCGCTACGCCGATGATCTGGTCATTCTACATCCCACTGAGGCAGGAGTGCAGAAAGCGAAGCAACTTCTGGACACAGTGAAACGCCACGTAGCTGATATGAAGGTGGTCATCGAAAGAAACCGGCATGCCTCTCAAGAAAAACTCATTGGCGAGTTGAATCGGGTGAATCGGGGATGGGCCAACTACCACCGCAGAACGGCGGCGTCAAAGACCTTCCATTCCTGTGACAACGTGCTCTACCTGCAATTGAGACGGTGGGCCAAACACCGCCATCCCCACAAAGGAGGGCGCTGGATGGCAAACAAATACTGGCATGTGCGGGAAGGAAAAGGCTGGCAGTTTCGAAGCCAGGAAACCACGTTGTGGAAACACGGACAAGCACACGTCCAGAAGCATATCAAGGTGAAAGGAACGGCAAGTCCCTACGACGGAGATCTCCTCTATTGGAGCCAACGACTGAGCACCCACCCCCTCTTTAATGGGGTAAAAGGCGCCCTGCTGCGCAAGCAGCGAGGGAAATGTCGTTGGTGCGAGTTGCTCTTTCAGGATACCGATGTGATCGAAATCGATCACGTCACTCCGAAGAGTCAAGGAGGGGGAGAAGCACTCAGCAACAAATGCTTGCTCCACCGACATTGCCATGATGAACGGCACGCTCGGCGTGCCCCTGGTATCTGTGACAAAGACCCTGTTATTGAGGAGCCGTGTGACCGGAAACGGTCAAGCACGGTTTTGAAGCCGAGCGGGGGAGGTGACTCCCTCGCTTAGGTCAACAATCGTAGCCGGAGACACTCCACTTTGCACTACATGAGTCCTGTCATGTACGAACAACAGATGTGTTAATCCCCAGGTTTGGGGCCTCCACAATTTCGGGTGAAGATCACACTTCGTTTCCCCGAAGTCAGGATTGTCTCGCTGTTCGCAACTTGGTATTCTCATGATGCTTTCTCCTGGTGATGGGTCAAACAGGTTGGACGATCTTCTGCCTGTTCGATTTCATGCAGTGAACCTCGGCTCACACGTTTTCTTCTTTACAATGGTTTCGTTCTTTCCCAATGATACCCGAGGATCTGCTCGCTCGCGTCCTGGAAAACCCTACTCTCTGGTGTCCGCAACCCCAATCTTTTTCTTCCGAGCATGAGCCGACCCCAATGATGTGGTCCCCAACACAAGAGCAGGGAGGCAGAGTTCATTCCTCTCTGCCTCCCGCACAAGGGACATATTCCTCTGTGGTGATGAACTGCGACTAGGGCTGCTGGCGAGTTTCCTCCCCGTCCTGCCGTGCCAGAGCAAGACTCTTGCCAACTGCCCACGCGGCAATCTGGGCACGCGACGCAAATCCGAGCTTAGTGAAGATGTGGCTGATATGGGCCTCAACGGTGCTCACGCCCACCACCAGTTCGTCGGCAATGGCGCGATTGGACTTGCCTTGTGCAATCAGGGCTGCTACCTCGCGCTCGCGTGCTGTCAAGCCGCCATGCACTTGTTTGGCAAGGCGACTTGGTGAGAGCGAACGCTTTGGAGGAAGCATAGCAGTCGCCTGTGACAAGAAATGCTCCCGTAAGCGTTCGTCCGCTACGTTGGCAGCAAGTTCTTCGATGAGCGTGCGAGCGGTCAAGAACGCTTGCTCAGCTTCTCCCTGGCGCTTCTGGGCCTGATAGAGCTTACCCAGGGAAACACCAATGCGCCAGAGCAATGGTCGTAGCCCTTGTGCCTGCGCAGCCACCTGCGCAGCTTGTAGCGTCGTTTCAGCTTCTGCTGCGAGCGAGAGTGCCGCCAGGGCCTCACCGCGCAGTTTCCAAAGGCGGGGGATGACACGCTCGCCGGATAGGTTTGCCGCAGTCGCGATCAGGCGATCGGTGATGTCCAGCGCCAGGCCAGGGTTACTGCGAGCCAGGGCGAGGTCGGCGCGCGCAGCCCAGACGAGCCGTTGCCCGCTGGTTTGGGAAGGAGCATCAGGAGGAAGTGCAGCATTGAGGAGGGATTCGGCCTGTGTGAGATCCTGTTGAAGAAGATACGCAAGGGCCAGAAATCCCGAGGCGAGACGAATCCAGTACTGCGAGCCGACTTCATGGGCCAGGGCCAGCGCTTGTTCGAGTTGCTGCTGCGCCTCTGGCAAAGCGAGCAGCTCGAGATAGAGCACACCTAATTCCCAGTGTCCAAAGGTCATAAACTGCCGATGCTCGATCTGCTCGGAGAGCGAAAGACCCGCTTGCGCCACCTCCAACGCCCGTGTGTACTCCCCTCGTGGACCCAGGAACTGCCCCAGGCTAACGAGCGTGTAGGCTTCGGCAGAGCGCTGACCAATCTCGCGGGCGGTCTTGATGGCCTGCTCACCAAAGTGGAGACACTGGGCGAAACTGATCGAGGCTGGGACCGACGTTTCGCTTTGATAGATGCCGCCGAGTTTGGCCAACGTCGCCAGGCTAGAGGCTAACCCCTGGCGGTCATCGAGTTCCTGGAAGAGAGCGACGGCTTGCTGATAATAGACTGCCCCTTGAACCAGATCACCGCCAAGGAGACTTGCCATGCCCAACAGGTCGCATGTTTGGGCTACCCCAGGTGTATCATGCGCTTGCTGAAACAGCGTGAGCGCTTCCTGATGGTAGCCCAGTGCCTCGCGGGGCTGTTCAATATTCAGGTGCCAGTTGCCCAAGCGGTTGAGGCTGTGGGCAAGCGTGAGCGGATCGCCCAGGCGGCGCGCCAGCTCGAGTGCCTGCTGATAATAGGTGCCCGTCTGGCTGTAATCGCGCCCAGCCCACAAAAAGCCAAGGGCAATGAGACTCTGCCACTCAGCGGCAAAGTCATGGACAGAGTGAGCAACCTCCAATGCACGCTCATAGTCACTGCGTGCTTGTTCAAATTCGCCCAGGGTTTCATAGGCCTGTCCGCGTGCCAGGGAGATCTTTGGGCCGGCAACTCTCCCCAGGTGGTGGGCAGCATCGAGGGCGCGCGTCAACTGCTTGATGGCGGCATGCGGGGCATACATCGCTTGCGCCTTTTCTCCAGCACGCTGTCCATACTCCAGAGCCTTCTCCCAGGCACCCGCCTCAAAGAAATGGTAGGCCAGGTCCGCCAGGTGCGCATCGAGCGTCGAAGTGTAGAGATGTTCCATCATGTCGCCAATACTGCGGTGCAGCGCCTTGCGTTCACGCCCCAGCAGGTCGGTAGAGATGGCCTGACGTGTCAGTGCATGGCGGAAGGCGAACTGCTCTGCCGATTCTTCAACGACCAATTGAGCGGCGATCAACTCTTTCATGAGCACCAGCAGGTGCTGCTCGTCGTGGTGGGTCAACTGCTGCAACAGGGCGAAATCGAAGCGTCGTCCGGCAACTGCGGCGAGGGTCAACACGCGCCTGGCAGACTCACTCAGGTGATCCGTCCGCTGCCGCACCGCGTCCTGCACACTGCGCGGGATGTGCAACTCGCCCAGCTCCTCGCCCTTCCAGTGACCATTGGCAGAAAAAATCTCCCCTGACGCCATCAGTGACTTGAGAATTTCTTCGATGAAGAATGGATTGCCCTCGGTGAGTGCAGAGAAGGGATCAGCCAGCTCTACACGCACCAAGCGCGAGAGTGTGAAGATGGCCCGCAGCATCGCCTCGACCTCCTCTCGCGTGAGGCGTGCGAGCGAGCATTCCTGGGCGAGCCGTTCCCGATCCAGTTGCGCCAGGAAATGGCGTAGGGTGGAGCGGACCTCGTCGCTACGGTAGGTCAGCAGGAGGAGGAGCGGTGAAGCAGCGCAGCGCCGGGCCAGGTAGTGGAGGAATTCCAGGCTGGTCTCATCGCTCCAGTGCAGGTCTTCCACCACAACCAGCACAGGATACGCTCGGGCCTGACCGGTCAAGAAGTGGGCCAGGATCTCAAAGCGGCGGCGTTTCTCCTGCTCGGGATCGAGCGAGAGGCTCGCGGACGGTGGAATTCCACCTGCAAGTGCGTAGTCAACCTCGGGGAGCAAGGGGAGGAAGGTCTGTGCGACCGGTTCGACCTCTGGAGAAGGCATGGCGATCGGCTGACGAGAAAAGTATGAGCGCAAAAGGTCCAGCAAAGGCGCGTAGGGGATGGCGTGATCAGTCGGGAAGCAACTGCCTTGCAAAAGGCCAAAGTCGTGAGAGGCGGCATACGTTTTGACCTCAGCCACCAGACGCGATTTGCCGATGCCCGCTTCCCCGGAAATCAAGGCAACACCTCCCTGCCCCTTTCCTGCTCGATCAACAAGTAGATGACAGGGTGGCGAGAGCCTCTGTACGACCTATCAAGGTCGGGCATGGAAGAGCAGGTGTGTGCATGGCGTCGGCTCCAGATTGCAGACAGAAGATGCGCTTTGCTTTTCGAGCCTCAAGCGAGAGCGTTCTGCCGGATTACCCTTTGAGTCCTTTCAACTTCTCTCTCACGTGTGCGCGGCTGACCTGGGTGTAGCGAGCCGTGGTCCGGATGGCAGGAGTGCCTTTCACGGTGACATGGCCAAGATAGTAGGCAATCTCTTCCAGTGTCCATCCTGCCTCTCGCGCTCGATGGGCGAAATCGTGCCGCAGATCATGAAACGAGAGGTCAGCAATCAGTTTCCACTGCTCCGTGTTGGCCTGGCGTTTCAGCGACCGGAACCAGTGATGAATGCCCGCCTCGGTCAACTGCGCGTGACGCTGCGAAGTAAAAACATATGGACTTTCGGGATCACGTCCACCAAGGCGAAGATAGTCATAGAGGGGACGACGGGCTTCATTGAGCAGATCAATATCACGGAACTTCTCCCCTTTGTGCCCCACATGTAACCAACCAATCTTGGGCCCGATATGGGCATGCTCCATCCGTAAATGCGCGATATCGCTCACCCGGCACCCTGCCCAGTACCCCAGTGCGAAGATGGCTTTGCCACGGAGGTCTCCATCTTTTTCAATGAGGGTACGCAAGACGAAGCGCTGATCCGGCGAGAGGATACGGGGAGCAAGCGTCTGTTGCACCTTGATCTCTACTCCACCAGGGTCTTTGGCAATTTGCCATCCTGCTTATCAGAAATGGGACACAATGCAGAGGTGCAGGGAGTGAAACTTTTTTCGCATTCACGCGGCTAGACTGAGACAAGGCCGGATATCACAATTCGTTCCAGGTGTTTGCAGGAGCCACTTGAGGGCTATCAGTGCAAACGGATAAATCTCACTTTAGTTGCGCCAGCGAGCAAAAAGTTTCACTTCCTGAGGTGCGCACTCAAAGCAGACACTTCCGTCCCAGTCTACAGAAGCAAAACTCACTTTGCCTAACACCCTGCCTGAATAAGGTATCGAACTGCACCCTTACTACCGGTTCACTCTAAAAGAGAGAGTAGCCTTATTCTTACTTTACAGGCATTCTTTGATGCAGGTTCACCGATTGCAAGACAATGCCAACGACGATGATCACCAGCCCTACTATCGAACTGAGAAGGATCTGCTCGCCTAAAAAGAGCGCAATATAGACAAGCGAAAGAAACGGGGTCAAATACAACGCATTCGAGATGACGGAGGTATCGCCGTTTTCTAGCGCCTTAAACCAGAAGATGTAGGAAACACCGTTCACTATAAAACCATTGAGCAAAAGCCATAGCCACACATGAAACGACGGCATTTTCAGCGAGGAGAAGAGAAACAGGGTCGGGGTGATAAAAACAAGCGCGGTCACAAAGTAAATGAACACACTGACGACTTGATCGTACTGGTATTTTTTCCCCAGGACTGAAAACAGCGCAAAAACACCCGCTCCCCCAAGAGCAAGCATATCTCCTTGCAGACTGGTAAAGCTGAGAGTGAAGATGCTTCCATGCGTTACAATGACCACAATGCCCAAGAAACTTATGAATATAGAGCAGAGTTTTTTGACCGTCGGCCTCTCCTTGAGAAGAGGAAACGCAAGGATAATGACAAGCATCGGCCAAGTGTAGGCTAAAATAAACCCTTCTGAGGCACTGGTGAGTGCTAAAGCACCATATAAAAGAACATAATACACATATGTCCCCAGAAACCCTAACACCCCTACTTTGGTGTAGTCGTGTATCGAATAGGTTGTCAATAAGCTGATCTTTTTCTGAAAGAGAATAATGCCACCCATCACAATGCAGGAGAAAATGGTTGAGTAGAAAAGCATCTGAAGGTTGTTCAACTCAACCAGGATGTTCTTTGTCACCACAGGGATCAATCCCCAGGACAGAATACATAAGCCAAGATAGAAAAATGATTGTGCTGTCTTGTTCGTTTTGCTGAGCTTTAACAATGCTAGGATTCTGCAACTTTGCTACTGGAGAGGACACACATAGACTCAACCAGTACCCATACTACCCCGCGTGTCAAGTTCCTTCATGCTCATACAGGGACGCTCTTTTCTTTCCTCTTGCGCTTCCCATTACGCCGTGTCAATAAGAGGTCATGTTGCAAGGTGCGAAACTCAGGATGGTTGGAAAGAGGGTGTTTAGGTGTTGAGGAAGTGCCAAGAATAGCCTCAAGGACCATGAGAATTTCCGCAGAATTACATCGGAAGGTACTGGTACTTGCTCGTGAACGCGACCTTCACGTACCTCTGCAAGGCAACAATCGCATCCCTCGTATCTGGAAATGGCTTCCACCGTCCCATCGCATTGGCGAATTCCTCGACATCCGTTTCCGCGTAGGGCACGTGGAAGTAATCGAAGGCCAGTTTCATAGTCTCGCGCAACACCTGGCGGTACGGGAGATACGGCCCCTGGATAGACTGAAACTGTACCTCTTCCCAATAGCCCTGCAATGCTCGTGCATTGATATCCGTGATGTTGTGCTCCGCCAGTTTTTGAGCGAAATATCGCTGGATCTCTGCCTCCCAATCAATCAGCGTTCCATAACAATCAAAAGTAATAGCTTTCGGCAGCGTGTGCATCAACACACCTCCTTACTAATCTCTTACTCACTCAACCCATAACTTGCAGCGCCAAGCAGCCCGGATCCTGGATTGAGAATGACGTATATCGGCACATTGTTCAGCAGCTTGACGAAGCGCCCCTTGTCGAGGAAGGCTTGCATGAAAATGTCGCTCTGTAGGAAAGGCAGGATTCGTGTTGGAATGCCCCCACCCAGGTAAATACCACCAGTCGCCATAACTTTAAGAACCATATTCCCAGCTTCAGCGCCTAAGATCTCTACAAAGGTGTTCAGTGTTGCAACACACAATGCAGAAGATTGATCGAGTGCGGCATCGACAATAATCGGTGTATAATCTGTCGACTTCGACAACTTCTCTGACAACCAGAGTGGTTCTTCAGCAAAGCCACTATCCCTGAGATATGTGTAGATATTCGGAATGCCTATACCGGAACAGACACGTTCGTAGCTCACATGGTCGTACTTTTTGCGCATATAGATAAGCAAGCCTATTTCTTGCTCGTTGGTGGGAGCAAAATCGCAGTGCCCCCCTTCCGACGTATGAGGATGGTAATGCGACCCATCATCCCAGGTAAGGAAAGCTTCTCCCAGACCCGTACCAGGTGCGATAATAGCGATATTCCCATGCTCAATGGGCTGACCTTTACTCAAAATAAGCAGTTCAGCAGGTTCCAGGTAAGAAATAGAGCGGGCAATAGCTTCCAGGTCATTCATCAGGTGCACAGAAGAAAGGTTCAGCGACTCACGAAGTTGCTCCTCATTCATATTCCAGGGCAGATTCGTAACTGTTGCCTGGCCCGCCACGACAGGGCCAGCCACTCCAAAGCTCGCTCGATCCACAGGGAGCTTGGTCTGAGACAAAAATGTGCGAACAAGCGCCTCCAGGCTTGGGTAAAGAGTGCTTGGAAATGTCGCCTCGGCCAATGGCTTGCGCGCACCAGTCTCAGCCGAGTAAATAGCCAGGTTGGTCTTCGTACCGCCAATATCACCGGCAAGTAGCATCGTCATATTCTCCTTTCAAAGAGCCCTGGGTCATCCTCAAAAAAATCGTGACATTACACATAAATTGGTGTATAATACCGTGCTTAGAAGCTAGGCGTCAAAACAGAACTACATTCAGCAGTATAAACCATTCTTGCTTGAAGAGGCAAAGCGATGACCACGACGAATATCACACGAGGCAAATACCACATCTGGACTGTTGGCTGTCAGATGAACCTGGCCGATTCGCAACGCATCCAGACCATCCTGGACGAATTGGGCTGGGAAGAGGCCAGCATGGATCAGGCAAACCTCGTGATTCTGAACACGTGCAGCGTGCGTAAAGCCCCGGAGGAAAAAGCGCACAACCAGCTCGCACAGCTTAAACACGCCAAGTTGAAGCGCAGTGATCTCCTTGTGGCATTGATGGGCTGCATGATCGGCAACCAGAAGACTATCGACGAATTGGGTAAACGCTATCCACATATTGATCTGTTCATGAAAGTAGAACAGGCAGATATTCTCCCCCGTTTCCTCGAAGAGCGCTGGACCCCTATTTCAGGTGCGGGTTGCCTCGACATTGAATATATGCCCGACAATGACGATCAAGAAACTCAGACTCAGGCCTTTACCAGCGCACCAATCGTTCCAACCTTCGCTACCTCAACGAATACCGTTGGGAAGCGTACGGTCCTACCAATGGCGATCACCCCCAAACCAGGTGAGCGCACCGCTCACTATCCCACCAAAATCGCCCCAGCCACTGTCAGTCCCACTGCCTGGCTCCCGGTCATCCTGGGCTGCAATAAGGTCTGTACCTATTGCATTGTACCTTACCGGCGCGGTCGTGAGCGCAGCCGCCCTGTAGAAGAACTCGTGGTTGAGTCGCGTTCACTGGTCTCTAAAGGCGCAAAGGAACTGACCTTGTTGGGACAAACTGTCGAGGCCTATGGACTCGATTTACCGGATAAACCAGACCTTGCCTACCTGATGAGTCAATTGAGCGAGATCGATGGCTTGGAGCGCATCCGCTTCATGACCTCTTATCCACGCCATATGACCGATAGCATGATCGAACGTATGGCCAACCTGCCCAAAGTCTGCGAACACCTGAATATTCCCGTTCAGGCCGGTGATGACGCTCTGCTCAAACGTATGAAGCGCGGCTATACACTTGACGAGTACCGCGAAAAGATTCAACGCGTACGAGAATTATGGCCCAATATTACGCTCTCTACTGACGTGATCGTGGGTTTTTGTGGAGAGACCGAGCAAGAGTTCCAGCATACGCTCGACCTGCTCAAAGAGGTCCGCTTCGATGTGGTTCACGTCGCTGCCTATTCTGTTCGCCCTGGTACAGTCGCCGCCCGTTGGGATGACGACGTTCCACTGGCAGAAAAGAAGCGCAGGCTGCATGCCGTTGAAGAGGCACAATCCGCAATTGCCCTGGAAATAAACCAGCAGTATATTGGCAAAATTGAAGAGGTGCTAGTCGAAGAAGAAAACAGCACGCATGGACGCCAACAATGGAAAGGACGCAACCGGGCCAATAAACTGGTATTCTTTCCCCAGCCAGATGCACAGCAAGCAGCAAACAGCAGTATTCAAACAGGTGATCTGGTTAAGGTAAGAATCGAGCGCACGACTGCCTGGTCATTGCAGGGTTGCGCAGTTGCGGTATAATAGGCAGACTATCAACACGATGATGGAGGAGGCGTTTGATGACGCAAGCACAATCTTCTGAAGAAAAAGCACAACTGAAAGTTCAATGGACTCGCTTGGCTATTGATCAGGCATTGGCAAGCCAGTGGGAAGAGGCTGTCACAACCAATCGCAATATCCTGAATATCTTTCCAAACGACGCAGAGGCCTATAACCGCCTGGGAAAGGCCCTTAGCGAACTAGGCCGATATTCAGAAGCCAGGCAGGCCTATAACCAGACCTTGAAATACAGCCCGAACAACACCATAGCCAAAAAGAATTTAGATCGGCTCTCATTACTGCAGGAAGAACCAGTAACAACGCCTGCCGGCTTAGAGCGCATTGATCCCCGCCTCTTCATCGAAGAAACCGGCAAAACAGGGACAACCGATCTGATCAACATCGCGCCAGCCTCTGTTCTTGCCAAGGTTGGAGTCGGCGACAAAGTACAGTTGTATGTCAGTGGTCACACCATTTTCGCTCGTATTGCGACAGGAGAAGACATCGGTCAGATAGAGCCCCGCCTTTCCAACCGCCTCATTAACTTCATGGAAGGTGGCAATCGCTATGCAGCGGCCATCCTGGCCATGGAACCTGGTCTCGTCCGTCTGATTATTCGCGAAGAATATCAACATCCCAGTATGTTCGGCAAAGTCAGCTTCCCATCACAGGGTGGAGGAGACATGATCCGCGCATATACCAAAGATACCATGGTACGCTATGACCGCGGCGATGATGAAGACGAACTGGGCAACGAAGACGAATATTACGATGGCGGAGATGAAAGCGACGAACTAACCGAAGTCGACTTCGAAGGCACTATCGAACCCGAAGAATAAAAGGAGCAACCAATGAACAAAACCAAAAAAGTAGCCTGGCACAAACACCTTGTGCGAGCAAAAAAGAACAAAGAAAAGCGCCTGGCGCAAAAGGCCAGTGGAGCCCCAACTTCCACAACAACAGCGCGGCGATAAACGCCGCGCTACCTTATTACTGGCTTGTGAAAGATGAGTAGCGCATCTTCCCCGACATCCTCAGCCTCGGTACGTAACATACTTACCTTGCTCGCCTCGCGCGATGCCCACCTGGCAGCAGGAGCAGGAGGGTTGGAACGTCGGGTCACTTGGTCCTGTCGTATGCGTGCACGTCTACCCGCCTTTGAAAGCGTGCATGGAGGGGAACTTGCTCTCCTCGCGCTCTCTCAGTTGCGCAGGCTCGATGAATCGCTCCCCCATCTTCTCAAAAGCCTGCAACAGGAGGGCGTAGCAGCGGTAGCCGTAGCGGCTCCATCCGTCGAAGCCCTTGGAGAAGAAGCCTGCACACTCGCGAACCAGCTCAACCTCCCCTTGATTGTCCTCCCATCATCAGCGTCACTTGAAGTGATTGAGCGCGAAGTGATCACCTTCGTAGTAAGTTTTCGTGGCGAGATCGAACGAAAAGCCACAGAAATCTCTCATCAACTCATGCAACTAAGCATCCAGGGGGCAGGGATACAGGGCATATGCGAACAACTTGCCAATCGTTGCAACAAATGGGTCGTCGTGCAGGATGCCGACCACCACACCCGTCTCCAGGCAGCTCCAGCTGATACCGGTATGCTCTTCCTGCCAGCACCGCTAGATGAAGAGCTTCTCTGGCAACAGGGTCTCACTCAGATTATTGCCCCCATTCTTTTACGTCACGAAGTTGTCGGTTATCTCTCATTGATCGGGAACGACGGCGATTTCGATTACCTGGAACGCATCATACTGGGACAGGTCGTGCCAATCCTCGCGCTGGAATTCGCGCGCGAAAAAGAGCGCAGCGACGTCGAGAGCCGCTATCAACTTGAAGCCTTCATGGACGTGCTGCAGGGTAACTATCAGCAGCCGGAAGAAATGCTGGTTCGCGCACGCCTGCTCGGCTTTGATCTCACTACATCGCAGATCGTCACCATCTTTGAGATCCACGACGCTGAGCCAGAATATCCATCTGGCAGTCCCCAGGCTCAATGGGGTAGAAGAGTTCGTGACGAACTTCTCCTGGCATGGCCTTCATGCTGGGTATTACACGAGGCCCGCCGTGTAACAGCCATACTTCCACTTGCCGCTGCTGACAACAATAGCCCTCACAGCGAAAGCGACATTGAAAACACTCTTGTTACTCGCCTGGAACGCCTACAAGCGCGTCTACAGCAAAACAAAAACACAGTATTACCAGTGTTTTCAATTGGCCTCGGGCGTACCGCAAAGAATGTACAGGCTATCCCTCAATCCTTTCGCCAGGCACAACAAGCCCTTGAGATTGGTAGGCGCCTCTTCGGGGAGAACAAGATCCACTCATTTGCCCACCTTGGCGTCTACCGTCTCCTCTTCCTGCTCGACGGACAGAGCGAACTCAACGATTTTTATCAAGAGACACTCGGCCCCTTGCTCAACGCCGATACCCGAAATGACGGTACCCTGCTCGACACACTCGAAGGATACTTTCACTGCAACGGGAATCTCAGCGAGACAGCCCGCATCATGCATTTACACCGCAACTCCTTGTTATACCGTCTGGGCAGAATAGAGGAGATATTGGGGCAGTCACTGGATGATCCCGAGCTGAGACTGTCGCTACAGATCGCCATGAAAATACGCCATCTGCTACCGTAACCTTTTTCTTGATCATGTGATCCTATAGCTGGTCGATTTGCCCACGTACCGTTCGTCAATATTGTAGAGACGCTACATTTCTTGCGGAAAAGACTACCAAAGGGAGGAGATACCAGTGCGTTATATGTTGTTAATCTATGGAAGTGAAGCGGATACTTCCGGGATGACCCCGGAGGAGCGCATCGCGCTGATGCAGGCTCATGCAGCATTTGCGAACGAAGCGCAGCAGCGCGGCCTCTTGACTGGTGGAGCACCACTGCAGTCAACCAGCACCGCGACAACCGTTCGTGTCCGCAACGGCAAAACGCTGATCACTGACGGTCCATTCGCCGAAACGAAGGAACAACTCGCGGGCACGTACGTCCTGAATTCTGAGACTCCCTCGAATGAATCGCGAGGGGTTCTTGCTGAGATCAGCACGCTTCCGAAGATCCTGGAAGGATCAGCGGCTCTTGTGCTGAGCAGACAAGACTGCGGGCCGACACGCTCCAACTCCAGGAATACCGAAGCGGCGCAGGAGGCCCCGCGCGCTCGCATGTTCTCGGGTGTCTTCCAGGGCGGCCGACAAGCACGCCTCCATGCTCTGCCAGTGAATGCCCAACTGGCCCCTGGAAGGGAAGGTGAGTCTGATGGGATCGAGCACGCTCGCCAGCCACGCTGAATAGAGATCCCTTTGAATGAGCCCGTCGCTGCCGAGCCCGCAGTGGGGACAACTGTGGAACCGTTGCGAGAGCGGCTTTCTCGTGTAGTTTTCACAGCGATGGCAATACTGCGAGAGCTTGGCTTGAAAGGTCGGGATCTCATGCAGCTGGGCGGTGCGAGTTCTTGCAACCACGCACTTGACGGCGTCTACAAAGCGCCCAGGGGCACGCATCCCCACACTTCTGCCAAAGCAGCGCTGCCAGCTCTTGTAGCTGATCTGTTCCATGCGCAGATCATCGCCCAGGCGGATGATCTCGTTGGCCAGTTTGCCATGCAGGCTGCGCCGGTGCGCGGCGAGTCGGCGCTCCGTGGTCGCCAGACGCCGGCGGGTCCGCTGATAGCCGTGACTCTCCCGCCACATGCGTCGCCCCTGGCCTCTGCTGCGTTTGCGGATGCAGCCTTTCTCATCGTAATGCTCTTGATTGTTGGCACGACGTTGCCGCTCCAGATGTCGTTGCAGCCGGCGGCGCGTGCGCGCGTCGGGCGCCAGTTCCTCAGCGAGGAGCAGCAAGCGCGCCAGGCCCTCCTGCGGGACAATGGCCACCGTCGATGGTCCGAGATCGAGTCCCACCGCTCCCTTGCCCGGCATGTTTTTTGGTTTCTGCAACGGATGACCTTCAAGGATGAGCTGGAGCGAATACACGAAGCCCCGCCAGTCGGCGCCCTTGGCCTGGGGAGAGGAGGCTCGCTGGCGGAGCAGGCGCACGTACTTGATGCGCTGCTCTAGCCCGTGGTGGACGACTTCGTCTTCCCAGTCGATCAGCGCCGGGATCTGCTCACCATTCCAACTAAGCCAGCCCTGGTTGCCTTCCGCTCCCGCTTGCAGATGGAAACGCAGGCCCGAGGTGTTGGTCTTGCCCTCGACCGAGTCCAGCCCACGTCCTTGGCTGCGAAAGCGCACGCGGCGGGCCTCGCCCACGCAGACCCGATTGGCCGCCTGGTAGGCGCGGCTGGCCAGCTTCTGCGCCACGAGGCTGTCGATATGCTCAGCGAGCCAGCTGGTGCGCAAACGCTTGGCCGCCTCGTGCAAGCCGTATTCGGAGAAACCATACTGCGTGCGCAACCGAGCGAAGGCCTGCTTGCGAGCGGGCTTGTCGGAACGAGGAGTGGTACGAGCTGCCTGCCAGGCAGGGTCAGCCTTCATCCGTCTGAGACGCTTCATCGCCTCGGAGAGCAGGGCATTGTAGAGCTGGCGCGCGCATTCAAAATGAGCATGCAGATGGGCCGCGTGCTGCGAGTTCACCTGCAAGGGCAGGGAGAGGACAAATGAAGGGGTAGACTGCTGTCGCATGCTCACTCCATATAGAACATTCTTTCTATTGAGAAGTATAGCACAACTATAGGAGGGATGTCAAGCAGAGATGCAGAGAGGTAGCGTATCATTCGCTAAGGGTTGGGAAAAGAGGAGAAAGAGCTAGGCTGAAGACCTGCCAAGTGGGAAAGGAGGTGACAATCAATCATCTCAACCACAAGGAGGCTTCACCCCCATGAGTAGACAATTTGCGCAAGGAAAGCTGAAAGGTGAGGAGCGCACAAGCATCATCCAAGAGATCCAACGACAAGCGAAAGAGGCGGCTTTAACAGCCGTGAAACCGGTCTTCACCACGTTTCTGGAAGCGGAGGTGACCGCCAAACTCGGACGAGGCAAACGGGAACCGCGGCACGTCAGTGGACAAGTTCGCGAAATTGATTGGCAGTGCGCCTCGTGCGGCAGCCGCGATGCGAATCAGTTCATCCGTGGACGGTCAACCTCCGAGACCTGGAAACGGGCTGGGGACATCTAGAGGGCGTGCAAGTGCCGATGCTGGAATGTCAACGCTGTGGGCACGACGGGATCTGGAACGCGGCGATCTTGGAGAAGTTTCGACGATGTTGGCTGGATCTGGATCAGCAGGTGTTGTTTGGCAGTGGCTTGTGCCAAAGTCTGCGTCACTTGAGCCAGCAGTGGAGTGCGAGGCTTCGCAGGAGTGTGGGCTTACGTACATCGTACTTCCACATCAACCAGATCGAGCCGTTGCGAAAGCTCGCACGCAGTGAACCTCTTGGAGATGTTCCTCCCGTTGTGCAATTTGATGGCATTTGGCTGCGCCTGCAGACTCAGACGGAAACGGTCAAGGTGGACAAATGCCAGCGGAAGCGCAAGAAGCGCCAGGGCAAGAAAGTCGTGCTGCTCGTCGCGTTGGGGTTGTGGAGTGATGGCAGTGGCAAGCGGGAGATCCTGGATTGGCAGGTCGCGGATGGAGAGAGTAAAGCGGCGTGGGAGCCATTTGTCCATCGCTTGTGGGAACGGGGCCTGCGCCTGGAGAACGGGCTCCAAGCGGTGATCCGGGATGGGTGTGGCGAGTGAGGCGAGGCCGTAGCTTGGGCCTATGGAACGACAGTGATTGAGCAACGCTGCCTCTTTCACAAGCTGCGCAATGTCGCGGACAAGTGTCGAGAGGAGCTCAAAGGTGAGGCATACAAGGAAACGAGGAAGCAGCTGATGGAGCAGGCCAGTGCCATCTACCAGGCAGAGCATGCGGAAGAAGCGAGACAGCATTTGGCGACCTTTGCCACCTCGTGGCGAGCACGAACCCGCCATCCGCTGTGGCGAGGCTTGAGCGGGATTTTGAGCGAATCATCGCGAACTCAGCGTTGGATGGGATAGCACGTGAACTCATCCGCACCACCTCGCTCTTGGAGCGGACTAATCGCGAGTTGCGGCGCAAGTTCCGCCAGCTGTGTTGCTTTGGCAGTCCAACAGGGGCTGAAGTGGCCATCTCTATCCAGGTCACACGGCGCAATGCTCGCTGGTCGAAGCAAACGTGGTGGGAGTCCTCTCACTCGCTCTATTTTGACTTTCTCACTCTCAACCCTTAGCAAAGGATACGTTACCTGTTCTAGATGTTTCCCCGCGCCCTCACCCCCATGGATGAATCACAGGGGCTTTCGGGCGCGAAGTCTGGTAACTCACGCTATGGACTGCATTCCCATTCTCTTACTGCGCCGTCGCTCTACGAACTTCGTTGCCCATTGGTACAAGAAGATGAACAGCGTGAGCCATAGCGCCCCGGAGAGATAGCCTGCCAGCACATCGCCGAGCCAGTGCTCGCCTTGAAACACCCGTGAATAGCCCATCAGCAGTATATTGAGCACGGCAAACACCTGGAAGGGTAGCAGCACCCAGTGATACTTCCACGTGCGTACGGGCCTGGTGAAACTCAAATACAGTAGTGAGCCGTAAAAGACCATCATGTGGCAGGCATGGCCGGAGGGAAAGCTATTATACAGCAGGGGAACATCGACATGAACCAACGTTGGCGAGGGACGCGGCCGCAACACATAATTCCCAATGATTGTATCGAGGCCATTGCCGACCCCCACCGTTAGCGCCACGAACGCTGCCTGCAAATACCACCCCATCAGTAGTATCGCGGCACATATAATGCCGAGAACGACCCCCGTAGGCGTCGGATTATTGAACGTCCCGACAAAAACGAGTACTGAGATGACCCATGGCCAGTAGTGCACGTGTTGCACAGCCTGGCTGAATGTCACTTCAATCGGCCAGGGGCCAGGATGGTTATGCGTTAGCACCGAGGCAGTGATGAGCGTGACCAAACCAATTACCCAGAGCGCAATAGCCACGCCTCTCCAGATGCGACTCTTTCTCCCATGGACATTGCCCGTCTCTCCTGCAGAGCTCCGTTTATGCGCATTCTGTAGCGAAGTTGAACTGTCCATATGTGTACTCCTCTCCATATCATGATTTCGGGATGATTACACGAGCCAGGGGCTCCCGCTATGTACTGTATGATCGCAGTATCTCTCCACTCACCCGCCATAAACACCTCTAAACATCAAGCATGGGAAAGAGCTCGCACATCCTGGCCAACATACAGAACCACCAGAATCAGCGCGGCGATGACCAGGCAGGTGATGGGTGCGATGCTGCTAACTAACCTGGGTTCCAGTAGTTCAAACGCCCCTATTCCCAGGCTGAGCAGCTCAAGGAGGGTGCATCGTTGGCGCGCCCATGGCTTGAGCGTCCATAATCCCCAGGCAATCACAGGCGACGCCAACGCTACGACCAATGCAACTCCCGCAGCAAAACCTGTAAAAATGGAGATACCGCTCACTATGACGGGGTGCCCCGGTGCCAAAAGTTCTGCGATCAGAATCAGGCTGAAATACAGCCCTGATAGACATTGAACAATCAAAAGAACGACAATGGCAATAATCTTAGGCCGGAGCCTGCCCGCTAGCGTATCTTGCATATTCTCCCCTTTTCTCCTCTTCATAGAAACAACAGGAACGTTTGCAAGAGAAAGAACCCTCGGCGGGCACGCTTCGACCCATACCGTTCCACTCTTGTTTCTCATGTGAATGAGTATAGAAGCTCACGTAAAGTCTGTCATGATCCAAAAGCTCCACTTTTCACAGTGTCTCTCTACTACTTTGTAGCCATGAGATTGCGCTCTATATATGGGGAGGAGTAGACAACAATGACCCTCTCAATGCTACCCAGGTAGCATGACATCCCCCCCTTGTCCTCCTTACACTGACAGTATACAATGATTTATCTGAGCAATCAATTGAAAGGAAGGACTCATGCTCATCGCATCTTCCCAAAGCAGCAAACGCAAGAAGCATAAAAGGGCCCGCCTGGTAATTAACCCGAGGGACGGGCAGAATGTGACAAACATTACCGCTATGATCGCTGTGCTATCAGCTGCCGGTTGGAAAACCGATATTGCCCTGAAAGAGTATGGTGGACAGAGTGTGGAATTAGCTACTCGGGCAGCTGAAGAAGGGTACGACCTGGTGCTGGGTTATGGCGGCGATGGAACCTTGAATCAAGTGCTTAATGGTGCCATGAATGTCAAAGGATGCCGCAGCGTCCTTGGCGTTATTCCCGGCGGCACTGCTAATGTCTGGGCAACCGAAATTGGTGTGCCTCATGATCCGCTGAAAGCCGTTCTTGCCGTTCTTGAGAGCGAAGCACGCACAATAGATATTGGCTATGTCGAGGTGCAGGGACTATCATTGCCTGCAGTAGACCAGCACAATCAGGATGAGAAACTCGGTCAGAAAAGCCGGAAAGCAAAGAAGAAGGGCGCGAAACTAAAGGCGTTGCACCACTTCTTGCTCATGGCCGGTCTGGGTCTCGATGCCGCAATTATGGAACACTCTTCCGATGCCCTCAAGCACCGCTTTGGACCTTTAGCTGTGGGACTATCCGTTGTCGAAGAGCTGCCTGCACTACACCCTTTTCCGGTAGAGATACGGATAGGTGACTCCAGGCAGCATGGGAACCTGGTCTGGAAAGGCGAGGCCTTACAAATTGTTATAGGCAATACACGCAGCTACGCCAATCTCGTTCAGATCACGCCTGATGCCTATCTCGATGATGGGATGATCGATGTCTGCGTGATCAAGCCAGGCGACCCACTGACAGGCATAGAGCAGATCAGCTCGCTCTTGTTCCGGCACAAGCCTGATCACGTGACGACCGAGCACTTCCATGGCTCCAGTACCGTGATCAGTGTCCCGGCCTCAATCGAGCTCCAGTTGGACGGCAGCCCGATGCAGCTCAAAGACTATCTGAACAAAACGGATCGTCAAGCCCTTCGCAAGGCTAGCAATGATCAAGAGGTAATGGTCAATTACCGTTTTGCTGCCCTGCCCCGTGCCATACAGATAGCAATCCCTAGCGCATATCATGGTGGCTTGTTTAGCCAACCGCCCGCGGAAGAACCGCACCCGGAGGCATCGCAGCAGAGAAACGGGCCTCATGGGCATGTCCAGGACCATCCAGGAGAGAGTGCGCAACGGGAATCGCCAGAGCGGATCAGTTCCTTATTGGAGCAAGGGCACCGTGTAACCGTGACGGGTGTGCTCCCACAGCCGGACGATGAACATCGCTACATTATCGCGGGTACAGTCCTGAAACGGAACGGCGGAGATAGCCAACCCGTTGCCGTACAGGTGATCGATCATGCGTGCATCCTTAGATATACGGGTGAGCAAGTTGCCCCTGCGGCTTTTCAGGATTTGCACGAAGGCGCCGCAATTGTTGTAGTGGGCAAGAAGAGTAAACGTAATGTCATTCTGGCAACGCACGTTCTAATCTAGGAGGAAGGCGATGGACTCAGAGTCAGAGACAATACGCGATAAATCGCTCGAGGCGGCGCTAGTCGTTGAAAAGGACATCAAACCCCTTGAAAAGTTGTTCATCAAATGCAAAGAGGACTGGATTCACCACCTGGCACAGGCACTTGCATTTAGCCTGCTGACGATCCTTGTGCCCATTACTGTCCTGCTCCTGGTCACCTTTGGCGCGATTTCGTGGTGGCTGGATGCGCCGACCCAGCACATGTTGACCATGCGGCTTGAAAACATCATGCCAGCGCCGTTTTCAGCGCCGGCAACGGAGATGTTCAGCAAAGCGTTCAATGCGTATTCTCATGCCTCGATCCTTGCAGAGTTCATTATAGTTGCGCTGGCGATTCTGTTCGGCTCCTTCTTCTTTTCCCTGCTGGAGTTGTGCTTCGATGTGATCTATCACCTCCAGCCACGCCCGATGCTTCGCAGGCATATCGTAGCGATTGGCATGCTCTTCTTGTTCATCGCGCTCACATCGATCCTCATCGTGGCGTCAGTTGCGCCAACTATTTTCCTGACGCTTCTGTTTCCCGTTCAAGTGAGCTCCATTCATAATAGTGTGTTTCTGGATATTTCCAGCTATATAGGCAGTATTGTCATCTCGCTAGTCCTGTTTCAGGCTATCTATGTCATGGTTCCCCACCGGCATATTACGTTCAGGACGCTCGGTCATCATATAGGCAAGAGTTGGCGTGGCGCGCTCGTTTCAACAGCAGTGATGCAGCTCTTCCTGGTGCTCTTTCCAATCTACGCCACACTCTTCATGAATAACTACATCGGAGAGGTCGGATTTGTACTGATTCTACTGCTATTCTTCTATATCTTCATGCTCATTCTGTTGCTGGGCGCTGAGATCAACGCCTTCTTCGCCGAGGGTATTCGTGTCCCCCAGAGCGACCTCATCACCGAGGCCAGCAAAGGAGGCTATCGAAACAGCACAGAACTGACACTTAAATTTCCAGGTACGAGCAACAATCCGTAGTGCATTTCCAATGAGGTTTGTTTCATTTGTTTCACTTGTTTCACTTGTTTCACTTGTATCGCTGTGGCACATAAACGCTTTTCATACTTACTGAATTGGCCCTGGTACCTGCTTGCTGAGGACTGACGGAGAGGCAAGATCAACAGAGAACGGCCGCAAATGTAGTGCGAACTGAAATGGTTCGCAATGTAACTCGTACTGCGGCAGCACGCCAGGGCCACAACTTGCAGACCCTATGCCATTTTGGCGATAGTCCAGATGCCAGATGAGCTGGCCCGAATCGCTCAATTCATACGTGTGCCTGGCCTTTTCCAACTGGTCCACGGTATAGCGGTGGATACTAAAGTTCATTTCTGGCATCCCAATGGCGAGTAGCCCGATTCCTCGACTATTCGCCACACTTGTCCATTTCACCTCAGTGCGGTTGCCGTTCTCCTGGGGGAACGTATACGGGGTAAACAACCCGTCGACCGATTTCGTATACACACCCACCCGATTTGCCTGCCTGGTATCGGCATACGATTCACCCGGTCCACGACCATACCAGGTGACATATTCGAACTGTTTTGGAATGCGCAGTTCCAGGCCAATTCTGGGCAGCGTTTTGGGTCCGCCTTTCGCCGGGACACCTTTCACCGAGAGTATAACGTCACCAGTGCCATATACCGTATATTCATAGATACATGACACACCCCAACTCTTGATAGGCGGTGCAACACGTGCCGACACCTCCACTTTCACCGCTCGCCCTCCTTCGATGACCTCCCAAGAGACGCGGTCAATGCGATGTTTGAGCCAATGTAACCCAAACGACTTCCATTCCCCGGCGACATCGCCAAATCCGCGGTCATTGTCCGTCGTCGCCCGCCAGAATGCAAGACGTGGCCCCTCCTCCATCAGCTGTACCCCTTCATACAGCCAGGATGAGATCACGCCGTATACGGTATTGAAGCGCACTTCCACGGCCGGCCCTTGAATGACCAGGGACGTTTCCTCGACACGACACTGGAGTGTTGGCATTGATTGAAGCGCTCCAGGCCTTGCTGGACCTGCTGACGCCACCAGAAATTGTGCATTAGCGACTTCGTGCCCCCGTTTGGCCCAGCGCGTATCAAACGCCAGGGTAAAATCCATGTTGAGCCAGTAATCCCACCCGGTGGGGTCTTCGGGAAGGGCAAATGGTATCTGGACGGTTGTGAAGCCCTGTGCCGGAATGTCGGGCAGGTGCAACGCTCCTTGCTGGACGAGTATACCTTCCTTTGTTAAGGACCACGAACAGGCTAAGTGGTTCAGCGTAATGAAGTCGTAACGGTTGTGGATGCGGACCAGTCCGCCAGCCACATCCAGCATCTCTACCTTCACCGGCTCGATGGTCTTTTTGTATTCGAGAAGCCCTGGTGAAGGCACACGGTCCGCGGAAACCAGGCCATCAATCACAAAGTTCCCATCATTGGGCTCGTCACCGAAATCGCCACCATACGCGAAGTATTCCTGGCCTTCGGCCGTCCGCTGGCGAATGCCGTGATCGCACCACTCCCAGACGCACCCACCCTGCAGTCGACGATACTTGTACATCGTATCCCAATATTCGGTCAAACCACCTGGACCATTGCCCATAGCGTGAGCGTATTCGCAAAGGATGTGCGGTTTCTCAAGGTCGGTTCGCTCTCCCAGTTTCACGAGATTCTCAATCGATGTGTACATCGTGCTAAAGACATCGGTCGCTTTTGCTTCTCTATCGGCCTCGTAGTGAATGAGCCTGGTGGGATCCTGCGTGCGAATCCAGGCAGCCATCGCCTCGTGATTGCGGCCAAAGAATGACTCGTTGCCAAGTGACCACATGATCACGCAGGCATGATTCTTATCACACTCAACCATACGGGCGGCTCTTTCAACGTAGGCCGCCTCCCACTGAGGGTTGTCACTGGTCCATTGCGCAGCAGCCTTTGCGATGGCTGCAAGATTGCGCTCTCTGTTTGGGAGATCGTGCAGGAAGGTTTTTGGATCCACCGTGGCGGAGCCGAACCCGTGGCACTCCAGGTCGGCTTCGTCTATTACATACAGCCCGTATTCGTCACACAGGTCCAAAAACCGAGGGTCGTTGGGATAGTGCGAAGTCCGAACCGTATTGATGTTATGTTGCTTCATTAACACCACATCTTGCACCATGGCTGGGTAGGGCACGGCCTTGCCGAGGTCGGGGTGGTGATCGTGACGGTTCACACCTTTCAACTTGATCGCAGCGCCGTTGACCACAAAGACGCCATCCTTCAACTCGATAGCGCGAAACCCAACGCGCTGGGGGACTACTTCGACCACATTGCCATCGTCATCGTACACAGTTACCAGCAAACGGTACAGATACGGGTCTTCAGCGGACCAGTTTCGCGGCGCTTTGAGGTCCGATTGAAAATCCAGGAAGACATCTGCGCCTGGTGCCGCAGTAAAGGTTCGCTCCGTCACTTCAAGATGTACGGGCTGGTCTTGCTCGTCCAAAAGATTGATGGTCACCTTGCCAGAGTTGGTGGTCTCTGTCCATGTATTGGTGAGAGTGAGCTGGACTGACAAACGTGCATCAAGATAGTCTGCATCAAACTGGGTCTTCACGGACACATCAGCGGCATGCACTTTCGGCCGGGACAACAGGTATACGTCACGGAAAATACCACTGAGCCACCACTGATCCTGATCTTCAAGGTAGCTCCCATCTGACCACTGATACACGCGAACCGCGATGTGATTGATTCCGGGGCGCAGGTAGTGAGAGACGTCGAATTCTGTTGGCAGACGACTGCCCTGACTGTACCCGACCTCTGCTCCGTTGATCCAGACGTGGAATGCGCTATCCACCCCTTCAAAGCGCAGGGTCACATAGCGATTCACCCACTCATCGGGAACATGAAACGTTCGCCTGTAACATCCTGTCGGATTCTCTGTAGGCACGTGGGGTGGATCAACAGGAAAGGGATAGTCAATATTCGTGTAATGGGGATGCCCATAGCCGTGCATTTGCCAGCTTGAAGGGACCTGCAAATCATCCCATTGCCCCACATCAAAGGAGTCCTCATAGAAACCCTGAGGCGCCTCTGCAGGAGATGGGGAGTAGGAAAACTTCCAGAGGCCGTTGAGGAGTTTGAAAAACGGTGAATTCCCGCGTTCAAATGACAGGGCCGCCTTTGTCTCAGCGTATGGTACGAAATATGAACGGGCGGCAAGCCGATTCTTCTGAAGACACGTGTGTGTCTCCCAGTCCGGTATGTCGGGACCATCGATGCGTTGATAATGGACAGTGATACCATCGGCATGCAGGCCGCCTTCAGACCGCTCTGTCATATCTTACTTCTCTCTTTCCTGCTCCAATTTTCCGTAGCAAATGGGTGCAGGCACCCACTCACCAGGAATTTTGTTGTTCCTGTTTCATCCGTAGGTGCCTCAAGGCCGAAGCCTTTTTGGTCTTACCCCGCGTCCGCAGTCAAGTTAACGTCCGCGTCCGAGCCAGTACCGCTGACGACTTGATCTACCAGCCCGATCAAGCGAAGGGCTTCAGACAGGATACACAGCCCGGCATTGTGGTCACGATCCTGCGGAAATTGGTAGTAGGCACAGGTGGCATTTTGGCAGAGGAAGACGCGATCAGACAACTGCATGTCCTCCCACTTCCAGCCACAGCGATGACACGTCTTGCTGGAGGGAAAGAAGCGGCCCACCCTGATGACCTGCCCGCCATGTTGCTCGACTTTGTTCGTGAGCAGCGTGAGCAGTTTGCCGAGCGAAGCATCAGAGAACGAGCGAGCCAACCGCCGGTTCTTGAGCAATCCCTTGAGGTTGAGATCCTCCACCCCAATGATCCCATAACAGTCGGCGATCCTGGTCGTCATCTTGTGGAGCACATCATCTCTCATGCAGGTGATGCGATAATGGAGCCGTGCGACCTGACGACGGGCTTTTTCCCGGTTCTTTGATCCCAGTTTCCTGCGATGCAGTCGCTTGTTGGCCTGGCGCAGCTTCTTGAGCGCAGTCGCGAGGAACTTTTGGTTCTCAAATCCCTCACCAGTGCTCAACGTTGCCAAGCGGTTCAGGCCCACATCGATGCCAACTGCTCCTTTCCTATTCTCTGCGAGTTCATCTGGAATTTCAACCGTGAGACTCACAAACCACCAGTCAGCCGTTTTCGTGATCCGTGCGCCTGTCACCTTCCCTTTGAAGCGAAGATTCTCCGCCAGATTGACCCATCCGAGCTTGGGAATCCAGATGCGATGATCGCCCAACTCGAATTGATCGTTGGCGAGATAGAAGCTGGCTTTGCTTCTCTTCTTCCTCTTGAAGCGAGGACGGCGAGCCTTGCCTTCAAAGAACGCCCTAAATGCTTTGCCCAGGTCGAGAAATGGCTGATCAGAGGCGTTTTTGGTGACTTCCCACGTCCAGGGGAATTGCTCCCGTCTGATCTCATTAAATTGCTTCTTGAGCTTGAGCGCTGTGGGCTTTTCGCCTGCTTCATAGTGTCGATTCCACTCCGCAAGTGCCCAGTTCCATACAAAACGGCTTGTTCCTGCGGCACGGGCAAAGTAATTGGCTTGCTCAGGCGTGGGATGGAGCCGGATCTTGTGTGCTTTGATCATCGGTGATCTCCTTTCCCAGAGCAGCCGCCCGAATCGTATTTTTGTGGGAACGCAGGCCATGTAAACGAGCGGAAAAGACAGTAATGATTGCCAGGAGATCGCTCACTAACTCCTCGTTGCCTTCTCGCTTTTGAACCAATGAGTTCCCTCGCGGGGCAAGATTCCGGCAAATCACCAGAGGTATTATGCGCCCCAAGTCATGGGCAGCTTCTTTACGCCCAAGAGGATAAAGCTATTGATCATTTCCAGCGGCACATCAGCTACCTGCCAGCGCCCGGGCAGGCGGTCGAGCATGGCATTGAGCGCGACTTTCGCCTCCAGGCGCGCCAGGGGAGCGCCCAGACAGAAATGGATGCCGCGCCCGAAGGCGACGTGACGATTGGGCTCGCGCTCAATGTCGAAGCGATCGGCATCGGGGAACTCGGCCTCGTCGCGGTTCGCCGAGCCGATCCAGGCAATGATGATCTGATCCGGCCCGATGCGCTGGTCGCCGAGGATTGTCTCGGTGGTTGTAATACGTGACATCCCCTTCACTGGCGAGTAATAGCGCAGGGTCTCCTCGATGGCACCCGGCACCAGTGCGCGATTCGCGCGCAGGCGATCCACCACGTCGGGATGCTCGTCGAAGCAGAGGGTCATGTTGCCGAGCAGGTTGGTCGTCGTCTCGTTGCCCGCCACCAGCAACAGGCCGCAGAAGCCGAGCAACTCCACGGTGCTCAAGCGCTGCCCATCGACCGAAGCGGCCAGCAGCGCGCTTACCAGGTCGTTTTGTGGATGCTGGCGGCGCTCCTCCAGCACCTGCGTGAAGTAGCCATACATGCTCTGGACCTCCTGGAAAAGCGCCCTGCGCTCCTCTTCCGACAGGCCCTGATCGCCAGCAACGAAGGCATCCGACCAGCGTTTGAAATCCTCGCGCAGCTCGGCAGGGATGCCCAGCAGTTCGGCAATGACGGTCACAGGCAGGGGATAGGCCAGGTCGCGCACCACATCCATCTCACCCACTGCGGTGACGTGGTCCAGCAGTTCGTTGGTGATGGCGGTGATGCGCGGCTCCAGTTGCGCCACCATGCGCGGCGTGAAGGCCTGCGAGACCAGGTTGCGAAGCTGGCGATGGCGTGGTGGGTCCATCTGCAGGATGCTGGACCCGAGCGGGTCGGCATCACCCTGGGAGCCCTCCGATTGCGCCATACGGCGGGCGTCGGACGAGAAGGTCGCATGCTCGCTCAGCACGCGCGACACATCGACATAGCGAAAGACCTGCCAGCCGCCCCAGTCCGGGTGCTGGAAAACGGGCTGCGTGGCACGCATCATACGATACCGCTCGAAGGGAGCGTACAGTGGCTCTTTGTAACCTGGTGTTTGCATCTGTTCTATCTTTCTCGTTTGAACGGGTTGATTGCTCTGTTTTCATTCTCTACGATTCAGAGGGCGAAGGGTTGTAGCAGGTGCGTCGTACTGAGCACAAACCCGTGTCGCACGGAGAGAAGGCTTAGGCCTGGGAGCTACAAGGCAAACTCTTTAGAGTAACTGCCGCAGCTCTTCTGTCAGTTGCTGGACAAGCTCCGGTCTTCCATGGAACTGAGCCGGGGTATTCTGAAAGAGCACAATGCGCCACGTGCCGTCGCGCCTGGTGGCGACAAGTGTGTGAATCGTGTTGAGTGCGGGCTCGATGTCCGTCTTTGTGGGCGGCACCATGCCAGCGACCGCCCGGAGAAGGGCAACATCAGGACTCAACAGACGCACGCTTCTGACTTTGCCGACGTAGGGGGCTGTGGGATGGTCGGCAAAGATGCGCTGAAGCGACGAAACGATTTCCGCTCGCCCTATGAGCTGACTCCCATCGAATCCGATGCTGTCACCGTCATCAGCGAACGGGGCGGCGAAGGCATCGGCACTGCGCTTGTTCCAGCCACCCAAGATCTGTCGATAGAGCGCGCGGACCTCGATCTCATCGGGAGATAGCGAGTCTTGCGGTTGGAATGTTTGTGAACTCATTGTTGACTCCTCCTTTAGGCAGATGCGGACTCACGTTGCAATAGAATTTCGAGAAAATGTGTCCGATTTTGCGACACATTTTTTGGGGAAGGTGATTGTGATGATGAAAGCCAAAGCAGGATGAAGAATGGCGAACATTGCTGCGTATTTTAAAATGAGACTGCGTGGGAGCGAACCCCGGACTATTCAACATTTTGGATCGATGCCATGGTTTTGGAGCGAATATGTGAGCCATTTGTTTACCTTCTCCTCAATATTCAATTCCTGTTTCGCTGTTAATTTACGGTAGGCGGGGGATGCTTGAAGACCTTGCCGGCGGCCGCTCGCAATAATCGATCGCGTATGGCCAGTCCGAGCCCGTATTCGTCGAAGCTCCGGCAGAGAATAACCTCTACGCCGGCAGTCTCCAAGGTACGCAAACCAGCAAATAACGCAGTTGCGACCTGTCCAGGCGCAGCTGCGTTTCCAAGCGAGTGGACCAGTGCGCCACTATCCTGAAACGCCGGTACATCTTCGTCAGCAACCAGGACGCCGACGCGTTCTCCGCGCTCGCGACGGCTCCGTACTTCGGCCAGCATAGCTACATGCATCTCCTCCACTGTACCATCGAAGAGGAAAAGCGGAACAGTAGGAGCATAATGGGTGAGGAGTTGACCCGGCGCTCGCTGCGCCTCCGGGTTTGCATTATCGTCACGCTGTACCTTGTTTTTCACTCGCGGAGGAAGCCGAACGTCAGGCAAGACGGCCCGCAGTTCTTCCAGGCTAACACCCCCTGGCCGCAAAATCGTCGGGACTGTTGAACAAAGGTCAAGCACCGTCGACTCGACACCCACCTCACATGGACCACTATCAAGGATTAACGGTACTTGCCCATTCAAATCGGCCAGAGCATGTTGGGCAGTCGTGGGGCTAATATGCATAAAGCGGTTGGCACTGGGCGCGGCAATAGGTGTACCTGCCGCGCTAATCAATGCAAGGGCAACTGGATGACGCGGCATGCGAATAGCAACGGTGTTCAATCCCGCCGTAACCAGCGCTGGTACAAGCGAACGACGCGGCAGGATCAATGTCAACGGTCCCGGCCAGAATGTACGAACCAGCTGATGTACCTGTACTGGAATATCAGTAACCAGTTCCTCCAACGCGCGTTCATCCGCGATATGTACAATCAACGGGTCGCTCAATGGCCGCCCTTTAGCAACAAATATGCGCTCCACAGCACGAGGTTGCAACGCATCGGCACCAAGGCCATAGACGGTCTCGGTAGGGAAGACAACAACCTCGCCAGAGCGAATCAAAGCGGCTGCACGCTCGATTCTGGCTATCTCAGGATGAATAGGATCAACAGCTAGAACTTCAGTATCTATTTTTGACATAAGCATTAGGGACCTTCAAGATGTAGATGAGAAAGAAAAGTACTATCATTTTTTCCCTGCTGGTCACTCTGAGTTATCTTGAAATCTTTTCACATGTCTACTCTGTTCGCGATAGAGGAGGTAACGGTCAAAAACACCTCTTTGCAGTGGATGTATCTTTACAAGCAACTCCGCTTCATCACACCAAGTAGCCCTTCCCTCGATGCTAGGTTTCAGCTCTCCAGAGAAGACCTCAGCATAAAAGATAATGGTAAGTGTGCTCATACGAGTTATACGATTACTGACGTTCGAGCTATAACCAATGAGATCATCCACTTTCAGCTCCAAGCCAGTCTCCTCCATACATTCGCGCAAGGCTGTTTGTTCAGGATTTTCCTCCCAGCGCATAAAACCACCGGGAAATACTAATCCACCTTCGGGCCGTTCAACAACAAGATAGCGACCTTGATCCTGGACAACGACAGCGACACAACCGAAGGGAGGTAAGTTACCTGCGAGGAGAAAGTTGAGGATATTAAAAAAGATACTCACTGAGCGCTTTAGCAACCGATAGAGCAGGTATATTACCACAGATGATCTTCCACCAATCTTTTTATTGTCTTGCCATTGTACGTGCAAACATCTAAGAGAGCAAGAGCGATGAACAATCCCTGCTCATAATAATCGCGTCACGAGAGACAATCAGATTGGGGGGTTTATCATACATGAAGCACGCAATGAGCGCTCGTTATGCTGGTTTTCGGCCAGCATAACAGTACGCACGCTACGCATTTGACATTTCTAGAGTATTTCTGGTAAACGAACTCCTGGGTTTTAACGCCCGCTGCGGGCCTGCAGACGGCGCACAACAGCATCGACAGTGACAGCGATCAACAAGACAGCGCCTTCTACCATCTGCTTTACGTCTGTAGTCTGGCTCTTCAAATCCAGACCATTCTCCAGGCTACCGATAATGAGTGCCCCCAAGACGATAGACCAGACCGAGCCAACACCCCCAAAGAGGCTGACGCCACCGATTACTGCGGCAGCAATAGAATCGAGCAGGAGCGTCGGGTTAATTTGCGTTGCCACGGCATTTGCGTATGAGGCCGCAACTATACCACCAATGGCGGCAAGCGTCGAGCAGAGCGTAAAGACTGCGATACGTATCCCTGTGACATTGATACCGGCACGGCGAGAAGCCTCGGCATTGCCTCCCACTGCATAAATGTGACGGCCAAATGTCGTCTTTGTCAGGACCAGCCACATAATCAGGATTAATCCAAAGAGGATCGCCGTTGAATTCGGAACGCCAAGGAATTTTCCACCTGTCGAAGGGGTATTTTCGAGCACAAACACAATTCCTTCAACAGCGACGGCCGCAATCACAATTTGAGCGATGAGCCGGAGAAGCGGTTTGGTTCTCAAGCCAGCACGACGACGAGCCACCTGGTCGAACACAAGACCTAAGGCATAGAGTACTAAGACAACTGTTGGCAGCCCGACACCAAGTATATCTGGCAGGAAACTATTGGAGCTCCCAGCAATGGCAAGAACTGTATCGTCATGAATGATCAGCGTTGCCTGCCCTTTGAGCAAATTAATCAGTAATCCCGAGTAGAAAATGGACGCGGCCAGGGTCACGATAAAAGAGGGAATACGAAGCAACGCGATAAACAAGCCATTGATTGTGCCGGCAATGGCACCTGCAAGAATACCGCAAAGAATAGCTTCCCAGGCAGAGAAACCATGATAGTTGATGAGCACGCCCATCACGACGGCGCCAAATGTACCAACCGAGGCGACGGAGAGATCGATCTCACCTAGCAGGAGAACGAGAGTAACACCAAGTGCATCTATACCGGTAGTGGCAATCTGCTGTAAGAGATTGGAAATGTTAACCGGCAGAAGGAATAACCCGTTCGTAGTTATTTGGAAATAGATAACTATGGCTACGAAGGTCGCTAAAACAGGAATAAATCCGAGATCACCACGTAGCAACTGGCCCAGCGATTGCTTTTGAATATTCGATGGTACCTCTACGGAAGCTGCTGAAGCGGGCTGGTTTTTAGATGAGGTTGTATCTTGCTCAATGCTCATTGATCGTCTCCTCCCGACGCACCATTACCATTGGTTGGTGTAGTCTTCAATAATTCGCCGAACTCGGCACCTGTGATTGCTGCCACGATGCGCTCAGGGGTAGTTGTTTTGATATCGAATGTGCCAACCCTCCTGCCAAGCCGCAGCACCACCACGCGATCTACAACCTCGAAGACGTCAGCCAGGTTATGTGAAATTACGACCACGGCCAATCCCTGGTCGCGCAGGCGTCGAATCAATTGGAGCACCTGTCGAGTCTGCGCGACGCCCAGAGCGGCTGTTGGTTCATCCAGCAAGACGATCTTCGCATGACGCAGTATGGTCTTTGCTACGGCAATGGATTGGCGTTGTCCACCAGAGAGTTGGGCGACCTTCGAACGTATAGAGGGAAGTTTTACATCAAGCGTCTGAAGTACTCCTAGCCCGCGCTTCTCCATCTCTACCTCAGCCAGGGGAACGACATTGACCAACTCATGCCCTAGAAAAAGATTGGAGACGACGTCAAGGTTATCACAGAGTGCAAGGTCCTGGTAGACGGTCTCGATGCCCAGGCGGGTAGCGACCTGCGGGCTGCTAATATTAATCTGTTGACCCTCCACGAAGGTCTCGCCGCTATCAGCAGGTCCAACACCTGAGATAGCTTTAATGAGCGTCGACTTACCGGCACCGTTGTCACCAACGAGGCCGACGACTTCACCAGCGTAGACCTCAAAATCGACGTCCGTGAGCGCCCGCACAGCGCCAAAACTTTTGTTGATGCCACGCAAACGAAGACGAGGCTCACCCTGTGGCGGTTGCCCTGGCTCGGGTGTTGACTCACCACCAACGAAAGGAGTAGTACTATCAGCCATATGGCCCTCCAAAGTAGTTGTAAGCTGGTAGCTCTTATCTTGAGAGCTGGGGACAGGAATGTTACAGAAAGTATAACATAACCATTCCTATCCCCATGCTATAGGCAGATTATCGCTTTGATGGCGACAAGCTGCCAATATACTCTCGAAAGCTACTTAACAGATTCCGCCAGTGCCCGCGGGGAGACCCTGACAGATATCAGCCTTTGTCACGAAACCATCAGCGATCACTGTGGATTGAATATTTGTCTTGTCGACCGCTACAGGCGTCTCGAGGACCGACTTAATGCTCGTACCATCCGCCGTTTTGACGGTACCGTTGGTCAGCGAAGAGGCACCAGAGCCATTATAGATCGCCTTCACCAGGTCAGCGGTAGCTTGAGTCTCTTTATCGATAGCTTTATAGACGGTCATCGCCTGGTCGCCAGTGAGAATGTTCTGGATACCGGCAACAGTTGCATCCTGCCCTGTCACCAGCACTTTCCCATTGAGCTTCTTTGCCTTGAGGGAGGCAATCACAGAATTTGCCATACCATCGTTAGCAACATAGGCGATCTGGACATTGTTCTGGTTCGCGGTCAACGCGCCATCCATCTCGGTGCGAGCGGTGTCATTATTCCAGTCAGGAGTGAACTGCTCATAGACCTTTTTGAGCGCACCGCTTGAGATCAGCGGATCAAGGGCTGAATGAGCGCCCTGGCTGAAGAGTAACGCGTTGTTGTCGGTCTGTGCACCATCGATCATGACGAGGTGGTTTTTGCCGGGAGACACGAAATTTTTGTAGTGATCGACAATGTACTGACCTTGCAGTTGACCAACTTTTACGTTGTCAAAAGACACATAATAGGCAAGGTCTTTCGACTGGATCAGGCGGTCATAAGCGATAACCGGCACACTCTTCGCATTCGCTGATGCTACAATTGTAGCGGCCGCCGCGCCGTCGTGCGGGGCTATTACCAGGATACAGTCGCCCTTGGTCAGATCGGCCTGAGCTTGCGACTGCTGTACGTTAGAATCACCACCAGCATTATTGTAGTCTACGGTGGCGCCAGAGGGCAAAACCGCTTTAATTTTCTGCGTCAGCAGGGGCTTGTCTTTACTGTCCCAACGGGCTGAGGAAGCGGTCTCCGGGAGAAGAATGCCTACCTTGGTACAACCTTTGCCATTTGTTGGAGCCGATGTCGTTGTAGTCGTGCCGCTGTTACCACATGCGACCAGCAAAAGCATCAACAAGCCAACACCAAAGACTGCACCAAATGACCTGTGTTTTCGATCAAATAGTTTCATTATGAACTTATCCTTCCACTCTGTGCTTAGTCAAGCACGGAACTTACGACTCAGAAGCATACGCTTCATGAGAACAAAGCTACAATACATTCTCATACGAGAAATGTACTTTCGCTAAAAAGATTTATTGCTCCTCCTTCCTAGCGCTCATGGCCATCATTTGAAAGGAATGGCCTACTTGTTAGCCCACCTTAACGGGTGTTGGTCCTTCAACAGCCTGCTGACTGTGCTGACTGGCGTCCTCTTCCCTGGCAACGAGAATGCGCTCCCAGGCCCTAAAAAACGGAAAGTAGATAAGAGCAGAGACGGCGAGATCAAAGAACTGCAAGATGCTTCCCCTGATGTCACCACCCGTTGCTACAAAGCCACTAATTCCAAGAGGAACGGTAAAGGGTTGTATGACTACAGGTACGTGTACCAGTCCAACAGAGAAAACGAGGTAGTTAATGGTTACGATAATCACTGGCACAAGCACGAAAGGTATCATCATGAGAGGATTCAGTGCCATTGGCACACCGAAAGTTACGGGTTCATTGATGTTAAAGATCGCGGGACCTAATGCTATCTTCCCGACGGTACGTAACTGGGCTGACCGCGACAAAAGCATGTAGACCACCAGAGGCCATGTCGCACCTGAACCTCCAAGATGTGCAAAAATATGGAAGAACGGTTCTGTGACGATACCGTGACCACCAGTCGCGTTACTGGCCAGCGTTGTAAACCAGAAAGGGGCAGCAATTGCCGTGACAATGTTCATTCCGTGAATACCGACCGACCACAGCAACATCATCAATACAATTTCAGCTAACGCCGCTGGATAGCTATCCTGTACAGCGACTAGAGGTTTGAACACCTGCATCAACAAAATAGGCAGCGTCAATTGAGCGTTTTTACCATCTATACTGACGGTATGCGAGCTGACAAACCATTCAAGCCCCCACACAAGGGTCAGCAACAAGAATGTCGGCACGAGAGCCTCAAAAGCGCGCGTCACATTCTTTGGCACACTCTTTGGCAGCCGGATGGTGAAACGCGATCCGCGGAACCATCGCATTACCTCCGTCGTCATAATGCCAATCAAAATCGCAACCAGCAGCCCCTGGCCGCCTAAATATGGCAGAATATCACCTAATTTCAAAGTTGTCAGATCAGTTACCGGGACAGTTGCTACCAGGAACAATACCATTGCCAGTATACCTGGCTGGACTGGTTCTGTACGGCGATACTGCGCCAAACTATATGCAACTCCAAAGGCAAGAAAGAGAGCCATCAAGCCGAACGAAAGTTGAAAAGGGACCAGAATAGCATTTTTATAGTTGCTCACCAGGTTATCAAGGAAGGGGAAAGGCGGATTCGCTATTATCAGAAACAGACTCCCAGCAATGATGAGTGGCAGCGTAAAAATAATAAAGGCGTCGCGCACAGCTTGTAGATAGATATTACTCGCAAGTGTGCCGAGTGGTGGAACAAGGTAGCGTTCAAACCAATCGCTGCTGCGCTCGATAACACTGCTCACGTTGCTGTCTTCCCTTCCTGAGTATTTTGTGGTAACAGGCGAAGTACCTGCTCCAACACTGCCTGTCCATTCATTGTCGCGTAGTGAAATGGCTCAATCATTGCAACGGGTTTCCCCACGGAAGCTGCCAGTTTCTCAATACTCTTGCGTAGATGACGAATCTGAGGTGCGATAAGGACGACATCACATGCATCGACCTTCTCTGCATACTCACCGGCGCTCAAAGCCTCGACGATCAATTCATATTTACGTTCTTTGGCAGCTTCGAGCATGCTATCGACCAGTAAACTGGTTGACATGCCCCAGCTACACACTATCAATACCCGTATCATGACAACTCCCCCTACGAGTTTTGAGCTTCACGCTTGTAGTTCCGTGTAATGAATTGCTACACACTACGGCGTCAATTTCTCACTCACGGGTACACTCTTCTATACAGCAACAACCATGCCAAAATGTGTGCTACACAGATAACACACTAAATAAGCCGAGAGTACGCCTTTCCCCACCTGCCAGGGCGACGCAAGCGTCCCCACTCCACATCCGCTCCACCCCCGCCCCTACGAATGGGACGATCAGCCCCAAAAAACCTGCCTGTGTAAGACTCACTCTCCCAGGCCACCCTGAGATGAGTCTACAGGCTATTTGAGATGAAAATATCGACCTGCCGGAGAATGCCAACTATATTGTATGCTTCTTCATCGGGAAGTGGACGGGCGATCTGTGCGCTCAGGACCTGTAGCGCACGGCGGCAGATACTCAGCTCACGAGGAAATTGTTGCCCTACCTGGGTACGCACCGTCTCACTGACAAGCACTCCTTTATGCTGAATGCCACGTTCCAGTATACAGGCAAGATGGAGCATTAAACCTGCCAGCACATCAATATCAAATGTTTCTCCTACCTCAACCTCTATCAACTCGATCATATGATCAATCAAAGGCATCGCTCGCGCAGGGTTGAGAAATAAAAGACTCTGACTGAGCGTATGGGTAATCTCGCGCACCAGTTCGCTGCGTTGTGTCAACTGGGGGGTAGCACCAGCTGTGAGCAGAGGGGGATCGGTATCACTGGATGAAGGAACGTCGCGCTGTCCAACCGCAGAGGAAGGGTGCAGCAATGCCGGATCTATGAGGGTTCCGCCCAAAAGAGTTCGCAGACGCGCAATACCATCGCCAAAGAGAAAATCAGTGAGCGCTATGAAGGGGTAACTCTCGAGGTGCGGATTGATCGTTCCAACAATTGCCACGACATGTCGATTGCCCACCAAGCGCTGAACATCTTCCTCTGTCTTCCCAGATAGATTAATGTCCATACAGATAATCTCCACCTCTTGCTCACGCAAGCCTGGTAGATGCTCTTCGATCAACTCGGCAATCTTTGCTGCGCTGCCAAACCCTGTCAAACAAACAGAGAGAATCACCTGAGAACGTGCAACGGCAGGGAATTGCGCATCCTTCTCCTGGTATCCATCAGATAATATGTTTCTCTGCGTTAATGAATGAGCGTTTGCCTTACCTGTTTCATCCTCAGGGTGGAAGAAGGTGAGGCTGGCAGCCAATTGATCCAAGGTCACCATTTTTGAGCGCTGCGCCCTACGAACTGCCTCAACCACTAACGGCGCACAGACACCGGATACGGTATGTACCTGCACACCTGCCTGTCGCATCACCAATTCACCCAAAGGGAGGAGCGAAGCGAAGTCGACGAGCAGCAATACTCCACCACCTTGATCCGCCGTGCGTACCCAGTGCGCCACTTGACCGAGCAATTCTTCTGGAGATTGTTCCAGTGAGAGTTCCACCCAACGTACGGAATTCACTCCGACCAGCGTATTCGCTAGCTCAGCCAGTCCTGAAGCAATACCGTGTCCATGTGCCGCTACCACAATACCAACCGTTGATTGCTCGCTGCTCAGGAGAGCATCGGCATTGGCTAACAGGACCGCCAGGACGTCCGTTTCGCTCTCAGGTAGTGATACACCCAGCGCGGAACGGAATTGTAGTAATGCCATGCGCGCTACTTCGTATTCAATTGGATAGGTGAAACGGACTGACTGGATGGCAGGCTCAGCTATCGAACGACCCTGTGATATACGCTCAAGCGTACTGGTCAAGTGCATGGCAAGCACCAACGCCAGCTTTTCGGGAAAGGTACGCGCCAGTCGCTCTTCGGCATATTGCACAATGCGGCGGCTCAATACGCCAATGCGTTCATCAACGAGGTTAGAGGCTGATCCCTGTTTCCCCGCGGAAACCTCGTCCGCGAAGCGCTGGAAATAGTATTGTATATCAAGATGGAGCAGCCTGTTCATTTCATGCTCTTCCAGCCCGCTACGCTGGAGCATACCCAGGTGCCTGCTGATGGTATCGTAGAGGTCCTGGGCAGACTCTGGCAAACCGTCCAGGCTCAGGCCAGTAGGAGTAAAGATGTGTGTGGCCTCCGACAGGTGCAGAACTGGTTCCAAAGCGCGATTCAGCTCAACGGTGTGTAACAGGCCCCGCCGCACATGATCTGGTAATTCTCCCATGTGTATATTCAATTCAGTATGATTGCCGGTGCGATACTCGAGGTAGGCCCAGGCACAGGCGAGTTGTACATCCGTGCGCAGTTGGCCGATGTTGCCAGGGCACTCGTACAGTAAAAGGGCGCGCAGCGCCTGTGGCGAAACGTGGATATGTGCCCCTATACTGCTACACTCGGTGGTAAAGAAGGCCCGCAGCAGTTCGTAGCGCTCCATGATAGTTCTCTCGTGGAGGCCGGGGAGGTTAATTGACATGGGAATGCGCCGACGAAAGGTCGGCAGTAGAGCAGTGTTGGGATCTTCTGTTGTTGCAGCAAGCAGGAGAAGCGAAGATTGCCGTTCTCGAACGTCACCCATGCGGCGAAAACGCTCACGATCCATCAAGTAGAATAACATCTCCTGGCCCTCGGGCGGCAGGCGATGTACTTCATCAAGGAAAAGAATACCCTGGTGGGCCTGTTCCACCAGGCCTTCACGGTCGCGGTCTGCACCTGTGTAGGCGCCGCGCACAACGCCAAAGAGATGCGCCATCAACAACTGAGGATTGCCCGCGTAATCGGCGCAGTTGAAACTGATAAAGGGCGCATCTGCTGGTAGCGCGTGGTGTTCCAGCGCAAATCCATGCATTAAACGAGCAAAGGTCGTTTTACCGACGCCACTTGGCCCATGAAGCAGGGTATGCAGCCCACGTGGTGGATAGAGGATGGCTGCTTTGGCCTGTTGAATAGCGACTTTCAGCCCTTCGCCTCCACCGATTAGCGTCTCGAAGTTGGTTACAACTGCTCCAACGTGAACTGAGGCGACGACAGCCGGCGCTTTACCAGGCTCATGCGTCACCTGTAGGGGAGGTTCTTGACGGTATTCCACCCCATGATGGTAATCTACCTTCCCGGACGGATGCCCGTTGTGAATACTCTGCCTGTTGCCGTTGCTGCCAGGTACGAGCACGGGTTCTGTAGAAGGTATTTTGACTGCGAACAACACAGGGCGTCCAGGGATACGCTCAATTTTCCCTTCCTGTGCAAGCAGGTTAAGGTCGCGGCTCGCGTTGGTTCGATCGACGCCAGCGAAATCTGCTACATCTTCAGCGCTGAAGCCAGCATAACGACGCAACGCACCACTCCGTGCTGGTCGCTGTGCACACATCGATCGTAATGCTTCAAGTATCCGATCTTTGCGGAGCACGGAACGACTCCTTCCAGGCAGGCAATACGAGGCTACCTATGTTTCAGTGTGACATATTCACCGATACGGAATAAATAAATAGCATGCAACTTCAATGTTATAGCGATTATTACCTGCTCTATATTTTACTATATTACGCCGAAAAACAGAACAATGTCACAATGCTTTGACCCCATTTACTTTCTTGTTGATCCAACAATTCTGCTATAATGAGGAAGAGGTATGATGGAGTTCCTCTCCTTTCATCTATTTGGCCTATGTTGCAACCGTATGCGTATGAATTAGCAGAGAGTTCGGCAAGACAGCGAAAGTGAGTAACCATTCATTCAAGATTGGAGAAACATATGAGCGACCAACACGAACAACAAAGGCCTCTCACGACGACCGATGCAGGCATTCCCGTCTCAAGCGATGAATACTCGGTCACCGTAGGTCCCGATGGACCCACGCTGCTGCAAGATAGTTATCTCATCGAGAAGATGGCGCAGTTCAATCGCGAACGTGTCCCTGAACGCGTGGTCCACGCCAAGGGCAGCGGCGCGTACGGCTATTTCGAGGTGACGGAGGATGTGACCCCGTGGACCCGGGCCGCCTTCCTCAACAAAGTTGGCAAGCGCACGCCGCTGGTCATCCGCTTCTCGACGGTGGCCGGTGAACTAGGCTCAGCCGACACGGTACGCGACCCACGCGGGTTCGCTATCAAGTTCTACACCGAAGAGGGCAACTACGATATGGTCGGCAACAACACGCCGATCTTCTTCGTGCGCGATGCCATCAAGTTCCAGGACTTCATCCACTCGCAAAAGCGCATGCCCGACACGGATCTGCGCAGCAATAACGCGCAGTGGGACTTCTGGTCCCTGTCTCCGGAGTCGGCACACCAGGTAACGTTCTTGATGTCCGACCGGGGCACGCCGCGCACCTGGAGGAATATGAACGGCTATAGCAGCCACACCTATATGTGGATCAACGCCAAGGGGGAACGAGTTTGGGTCAAATACCACTTCAAGACGGAGCAGGGGATCCAGAATTTCACTGATGCCGAGGCCAAGGCGATGACGGCCGAAGATCCCGACTACCATCGGCGCGACCTGCGCGAGGCCATCCAGAGGAAGGAGTACCCAGTCTGGCGGCTGGAAATGCAAATCATGCCCTTCGAGGATGCGGCGAGTTATCGCTTCAATCCGTTCGACCTGACCAAGGTGTGGCCGCACAAGGACTACCCGCCCATGACGATCGGGCGCATGGTGCTTGACCGCAACCCGGAGAACTTCTTCGCAGAGATCGAGCAAGCCGCCTTTGAGCCCTCGAATATGGTGTCCGGCATCGGTCCCAGTCCTGATAAGATGCTGCTGGGCCGTCTGTTCAGCTATGCCGACACGCACCGCTATCGCATTGGTACCAACTACAAGCAGTTGCCGGTCAACGCGCCCCAGGTCGAGGTGCATAGCTACAATAAGGATGGCGCAATGCGCTACCGCCACAACGGCACCCAGCCCGTCTACGCCCCCAACAGCTATGGCGGCCCGCAGGCTGACCCGCAGCGCTATCCTGAACCAAACTGGTTCGCGAGTGGGGAGATCATGCGCGGCGCCTATACCCCACACGCGGAGGACAACGACTTCGTGCAGCCGGGCAATCTCTACCGCCACGTGATGTCCGAGACGGACCGGCAGCACCTGGTCAACAATATCGTCGGACACATGAGCCAGGGCGTCGAGCGCTTTATTCAAGAGCGCACAGTCAACACCTACTGGTACGCTGTGGATCCCGATCTGGGAACGCGGGTGGCCGAGGGTCTTGGTTTGAAGATTGCGACTGAGCTCCCCACATCGGTTGGGGGGGGAGAATAGTTGCACGTATGGGGTTTCGTTCCTTCCAATATGCGTACTCTTGGAAAGTTGGATGAGACGAAACTCGCGAGGTATGTCAGAAGCGTAGAAGCATGAGGTTAGACTGAGAGCGATACCTTTGAGTTTGTGCTTCATCTGTTCACGATTCGTCTGGGTATAGCGTGCGGTCCCTACAGGCTGGGAGGGGGTAGACGTGTGCGTCTGCTCCCTCCCCGTCAGCCAACAGTGGCAGCTTCCCCCTGCTAAAGTTGGCTGTAGACGTGGACGTAGTCGAAGTAGGCGGGGATAGTGTTGGCGGGGCCGCCGGAGAAGGCGAAGAGGTCGATTTTGATGGGGAAGTGATTGGGGGCGGTGAGGCTCCAGGCAGCTCCTTTGACCCAGTGCTTGTTGTCTAGACTGACGTAGGGGGTGTAGACATTTCCATTACGATAGATGCGCAGCCAGTTGGTGACGGTGGGGTTGGAGGCTGTGCTGCCGTTGACGGTAGGATTGGGGTTTGTGAAGTAGTCCCAACTTTCGCCTTCGTTGGGGCATTGGTCACGGGTGTAGGTCTTCAGGGCAATGTTGCTGGTGGGTGAGGGCTGCACGTCACATGCCGTGACAGTAGATGGTAGAGGTTCCAGGCTCTCATGCCCTGAAAGCATTTTGTTCAGCGAGTCGCCGTGGAAGGGGCCTACCTTGATGTAGTGATCGTCGTCGCTGTAGACGAGGAGGCCTGTCTGCTGGTAGTTGGCGTTCGGATCGAAGGTGATTTTGGTCTCGATCACGTAGTTCGTGGAGGGCTGATTCTCTAGCAGGAGATTTGTGGCATTGTTAGCCTGGCGGTAGAGGTCACCGTTGACTATAATCGAGAGTTGGCCATTGACAAAGGCGTGTTTGGTTGGGTCTTCACGTATCCATGACCATTGGGGTTTCAGTGAGTTGTTGAACTCATCAGAGAAAGCGTTTAGTATCGTGCCCAGTGGGGGCGTCTGCTGCGAAGGGGCGATAGTTGTGTCCAGCAAAGCGGTAGTGACGTTGTCGAAGTCAGCATGGGCATTGATGGTGAGCAGACCGACGCTGCCACTGTACTGACGAAAAACGGCAGGAAGTGAGCGTTGCTGTACCACTAAGGGGTCCCGGTTGAGGTCGGAGAGCGTAAAGCGGAAGCGAGGTTTGCCCGGTTGGCTGACATCTTCGTCCATGCTGAGGTGATGCCAGTCGGAGGGATCGAAGTTCGTGGGCAAGGGTGTGGCTTGTTCGCCACCGAGGAGGTGCCCGTTCTGGTAGGGAGCGGTGACCAGGGTCTTGTGTGCCGGGTCAATGAAGGCGGCGACGTAGGTGTCGCTACCATGAGTTGTACCATTGTGGCGATAGGAGGACAGGCAGCCGTAGTGTCCATTGGCTGTGGCTTTTTCTAGCCGGAGGTCACACTCGGCGCGGTAGCCTGGTGGTGTGGTGGCACGGCTGACAATCAGGCCTTGTCCGGTTGTTGCGGTTTGCTCGGCAAAGCCACCGATGGTACAGGTGCCAGCGTTGATATCCCAGGTGCCGCTGAGAACGCTCCAGTTAGCATTGAGCTTGCTGCTTTGGCCCGATGGGGGGCACGAGTTTGGTACATTAAAGTGATCTCCGAAAAGGGGCGTGGTGGTCGGCGCATGGTTGACGACTGAGGGCCCGGCTCCATTGTTGACGACGGGCCAGCCATCTGCTGTCCAGTCAAGGCGATCCATCAACAGCTGCCGGTAGGTAATGCGAGCATTGGGATCGGAGGCATTGACCCAGCCATTGTTGGCTTCGACGCCGTGGTAGACGATCCATTCCTGGCCGGAGAGGTCGGTGATGATGGCATTGTGCCCGACACCATGCCACTTATTGCCGTTCTGCTTGAGGGTAGGATAGCCGCCGCCTTGAGCACCGACATTGTCGCCAGCAGGGTCGTGGGATGGACGCTGGGTGGGTACTGGCTGTGCTAGAGGCCGCTCCATAGGGAAGCCATTTTGATCGACAAATGGGCCCAGAGGGGAGGTCGAGCGGTTGACGACTACGCTATAGGCAGTATTCGGGCCGGCGCAGCAGTTTGCGGTCGAGGAGAAATTGTAATAATAGGGATGACCATTGACGTCATGACGGACGATGTATGTGCCTTCATAGCGGTCCCAGTGGCCGACCTGGATGGCACTACCAACGACATGCAGGCCATCGTTGGCCATTTTCTGACCCAGGGTGCCGCCAAAATAACTGCCGTAGTAGAAGTACTTCTGACCATCATGATTCGTGAACTCGGCGGGATCGAAGGTCCAGTAATAGCAGTTGGGGTCGGTATTGAAAACGCACGGACGAGGTGGGACTATGGGGCCATGTTGAAAGCTGCCGCCAGCCGGGTCACCTGCATCTGTCCAGGGGCCAGCGGGGCTGTCGGCGGTGGCAACCCCAATGGCACTGCCTCCGTTGGTGCCGTATTTGGGCAGCGGGTTGGTCCAGGAGGCGGTATAGTACATGTAATATTTGTGGTTGTAGTATTGAAGATCGGGTGCCCATAGACCGGCGTCGGAGGCAGCCCAATCAGGTCGGGCTGGGAAGGCATCGCGTACGAACGTCCAATGAACAAGGTCGGTTGAACGGTAGATAGGGAGGATGTGGTATGAGCCATCTTGCCAGAAGTCCGAGGAAGCGATAACGTAATAGTAGCCGTCCAGTGCTTTGATGATGGCCGGATCTGGCGATGTTTGGGCGATGATTGGATTGGTGTATGTCGAAGCGGTTGGCGCTGTTGCGTGGAGCGATGGCGAAGCGGTCCATGTGGCTGCGCTGGCCCGGGTTGGAGCCAGGAACAATAGTAAGGCGATGAGCAAGGCAATGTCAACATAGACAGAACGTGCCAGTGGTAAGGGTCTCGATACGGAAAATGGCTGCGACATGTGGAGGTCCCTTTCCTTCCTTACTAAGGAGACGGTGATCGACTTCAGTGGTCTTATAATGCAGTTTAACGAAATAATCCGGATACCGCACCATCCACTGAAGGCCGATCAATCGGCTGTGGGCACAATAAATCGGCCCCTACTGTATGGCCGGAGTATTTTGTTCATCTGCATAATAGGGCATCGCTGCGTTACAGCCATCCTTCCAATACTGCTATGTTGTTTGGATGCCTGCTTCATGTAGGATGATAACATAGGAAAGTGTGGGCGTCTAACTGAGCTTTTGTGGATGGCAAAACCTGACACGTTTTTTGGGGTTTTTCGTGTAGTGGGTAGTAACACTTTACCAGGCAGGTTGTGTTCAGAATCCTATGAAAAAGTGAGTTTACTACATGGCGTTACAGTTTGGTTTGCTCGTGCCACAGGGATGGCGTATGGATCTCGTCGGGATTACCGATCCTGTTGAGGCCTATGAAACGATGACACGCGTCGCGCAAGAGGCAGAGGCATTGGGGTATGATTCGATCTGGCTATTTGATCACTTTCATACAGTTCCCGTGCCCACGCAGGAAGTAACTTTTGAATGCTGGACAAGTACGGCTGCCCTGGCACGCGATACGAAGCGGGTGCGTATAGGGCAGTTGGTCACGTGCAACGGTTACCGCAATCCAGCGCTGATGGCGAAAATGGCGAGTACGGTCGATGTGCTATCGCATGGACGACTGGATTTTGGTATAGGAGCCGGTTGGTACGAACACGAGTACCGGGCCTATGGATATGGCTTTCCCGACGCTCCCGAACGCTTGCGCTATTTACGCGAGGCAGTACAGGTCATCCTGGCAATGTGGACACAGGAAGAGGCTGTGTTCGAGGGTAAATATTATCATGTGAACGGCGCTATCAACCAGCCCAAGGGGGTACAGAAACCACATATTCCCTTGCTGATTGGCGGAGCCGGCGAGCAGGTGACACTCAAGCTGGTTGCGCAGTATGCAGATGCCTGCAATATCGGGCACCTTGATAACGAGGGACTTGCGCGTAAATTTTCTATTCTCAAGAAGCATTGTGAGGATATTGGACGCGATTACAATAGTATCAAGCGCACGGCCCTCTACAACTGTGCTATCGCGGAGACTGATGAGGAAGCCATGGCCAAAACGGGGCCATATACGCGCAATATCCCTGCGGAGCGCATACGCGAACGGACGCTTGTCGGAACGCCCGAGACGATTCGCAGTCGGCTCAAAGAAGTCGAGCAGGCGGGAGCACAGGAGGTTATTATCTTTTTGCAGGACTCGAAAGATCTCAAGTCGGTACGTATGTTCGCACAAGAATGTATGGGATAGATAAGAAAAGTTGATGTGTATTTGGTGGCCAGATGCGCCAGCCTAGCAGCGATCCAGTGCGGGATGCGACCTTTAGACATTTGGAGAGAAGGCTTCCCATGAGCGGGCTTGAGAGGGGTCCTGCCTGTCATCCTGAGCGCGAGCTTTGGATCTGGCGAGACGGCCGCACAGATCCTTCGCGGCGCTCAGGATGACAGGCAGGATCTCCAAATGTCTATGCGACGTGATCTTAGCAGGAGAAAGATATATGATGACACAACAGGGATCAACGCAGGGCGATGCAGCGGATGGGGCGTCTGATGTCACCGTCGCCGAGGTCCGCTTCGAGCACCACCGCGACTCATTTGGTATAGGCGAGGCGCAGCCCCGGTTATCCTGGATTGTCGACACTACGACCGTGGGCTGGCGTCAGACTAGCTATGAGATTGAGGCTTACAGGTCAGAGGGCCAACTCCGCGAACGGACGGAGCGGGTTGAGTCCGACCAGTCGGTGCTGGTGTCCTGGCCGTTCGCGCCGCTCTCGTCTCGTGAGCGCCTCACGGTGCGGGTGCGGGTCTGGGGCATCGACGGGCGATCGTCAGCATGGAGCAAGCCCTCTCCGGTTGAGGCCGGGCTGCTCCGCGCCGACGACTGGACTGCACAGTTTGTGACGCCCGACTGGGAGGAGGACAGCAGCCGATCACGGCCAGGTCCGCTGCTGCGCCATGAGTTCGACGTTCGTACGGGTGTAAGGAGGGCGCGGCTGTACGTGACGGCGCTGGGCGTCTACGAGGCGGAGCTCAACGGCGCTACCGCCGGCGACCACGTCCTGGACCCGGGATGGACCAGTTACGATCACCGCCTGCGCTACCAGACGTTCGATGTGACGGGTCTGCTGCGCGAAGGACGCAACGCCCTCGGGGCCATGCTGGGCGATGGGTGGTATCGAGGGAGACTCGGCTTCAATGGTGGGCGGCATAACATCTATGGCGACCGATTGGCGCTGCTGGCCCAGCTCGAGATCGACTACGCGGATGGCACGTGCGAGCGCATCGTCACCGATCAGACCTGGCGATCTGCGCGGGGACCGATCCTGGCCAGCGATATCTATGATGGCGAGACGTACGACGCTCGCCTGGAACTGCCTGGATGGTCGATGTCAGGCTATGACGACCACGACTGGGTGGGAGTGCGATCGCTGACCAGAGACCTTGCAACCCTGGTCGCGCCGTCTGGTCCACCGGTGCGGCGTACTGAAATGGTCACGCCAGTTGCCATCACAAGATCGCCGACCGGGCGTACCATTGTTGATTTCGGTCAGAACCTCGTCGGTCGGCTCCGCCTGACTCTTCACGGGGAGGCTGGGCAGACGGTCACGCTGCGTCACGCGGAAGTCCTTGAGAACGGCGAATTGTGTACGAGGCCGCTGCGGACGGCGCGGGCTACCGACCGCTACACGCTGCGGGGTAATGGGGTGGAGACCTGGGAGCCGCGCTTCACCTTCCACGGCTTCCGTTATGCCGAGGTGGAGGGCTGGCCTGGCGAGTTGCAGACCGACGACATCCGCGCCGTGGTCTGCCATTCCGACCTGGAGCGTATCGGGTGGTTCGAGTGCTCGGACCCGCTGATCAATCGGCTCCACGAGAATGTGGTGTGGAGCACGCGCGGCAATTTCCTCGACGTCCCGACCGATTGCCCACAGCGTGACGAGCGGCTGGGCTGGACCGGCGATATCCAGGTGTTCGCGCCCACGGCTTGCTTTCTCTACGACACCTCCGGCTTCCTGACCTCGTGGCTGGTGGACCTGGCCGCGGAGCAGGACACTACGGGCGTTGTCCCCTTCGTTGTCCCCAACGTCTTGCGCGTGCCTTCCATCCCGGCAGCTGCCTGGGGCGATGCCGCGGTGATCGTCCCGTGGGTGCTCTACCAGCGCTACGGCGACGTCGGCGTGCTGGCCGCACAATTCGAGAGCATGCGCGCGTGGGTCGACCTCGTCGCCAGCCTCGCAGGCGAGGGACGCCTGTGGGACAAGGGCTTCCAGTTCGGCGACTGGCTCGACCCGAGCGCCCCTCCGGACAAGCCGGGGGCCGGGCGCACCGACCCGCACGTGGTCGCTACCGCCTACTTTGCCCGCTCGGCCGAACTGTTGGGAGAGGCCGCGGGCGTGCTCGGTCGGGCCGAGGAGGAAGCCCGCTACCTGCGCCTGGCTGCCCAGGTGCGGGATGCCTTCGACGCCGAGTACGTCACGCCCGCGGGGCGCGTGATCAGCGACTCTGAGACCGCGTACGTACTGGCCTTGCAGTTTGGCTTGCTCCGTGGTGCCGAGCAGCGCCGACACGCAGGCGCACGGCTGGCCGCGCTCGTGCGCGAGAGTGGGTACCATATCAGCACCGGCTTCGTGGGGACGCCGCTGGTCTGCGACGCCCTGTGCAGCATTGGGGAGTATGAGGCCGCCTACCGCCTGCTTACACAGCGCGATTGCCCATCGTGGCTCTATCCAGTGACGATGGGGGCCACTACCATCTGGGAGCGCTGGGACAGCCTGCGCCCGGACGGATCGGTCAATCCCGGCGAGATGACGTCGTTCAATCACTATGCCCTGGGAGCCGTCGCCGACTGGCTGCACCGCACGGTGGGCGGCCTTGCGCCTGCCGAGCCGGGGTATCGCCACCTGGACGTCAGGCCGCGCCCAGGCGATGGTCTCACATACGCTCGCGCACGACACATCACGCCCTATGGTCTGGCCGAATCGGCGTGGACGATCGAGGAGGGGCAGATTGAGGTCAAGGTCGTGGTCCCGCCCAACGCGAAGGCCAGCGTGACCCTTCCTGGAGGCGATGCGAAGCCAATCGAGGTCGGAGCTGGGACGCATCATTGGTCCTACCCATACCAGGAACCAAGCGTGGCCCGCCCTACACTATCGCTCGACAGCACACTCGACGAACTCATCGACGATCCGGAGGCCTGGAGCGCGGTGTTGACCACGATGCGCCAGCACATGCCGGAGCTGGCTAGTTATATGGAGAGAGGTGTTGGTATAAAAGGTCACGGTGCTACGACATTGAGGCAGATGCTCTCCCTTTTACCGGGTGCCGATGAGCTGCACCCGGCTCTCGAAGGCGCGCTGGCCGCGCTCGGGCGCCAGGGCGGGGATACACAATTATAACATTTTCCTCGCACAGAACGCACCCGCGCAGATGTTCTCACCGAGCAGTGCTCAACAGGCGGCTGGAACCACGATGGTCTCTTCGCGAGTTCGTTGAAATGAATATCGCGCTCTATACCGGAACTACTAAGCAGGCACTTTTTCTTGTTTTCTGTCAGGTGCTTTGCTATACTACCCGTAATTGGCGACAAGGATAGCTGTTTCTTCGCTTATCTATTCACCCAACAATTAAACATAGGAGGTGTATCAAGATGAATGCTCAGGATGTCATTCAACAGGTACGCAACGCTGACCTACGACTTGTGCGTTTTTTGTATTGTGACAATGGGGGCATTATTCGCGGGAAGGCCACGCACGCCTCAAAGTTAGCCACACGCATCACCGAGGGCATTGGTCAGACCCTGGCAATGCAGGCTTTTACCGGAGTCGAAACGCTTGCTGTTGTCGAAGGTATGGGACCGATAGGTGAGTTTCGCTTGATTCCTGATCCAGAAACCTTCGTGATGTTGCCTTACGTGCCCAACGCAGGCAGCATGTTATGCGATATGATACGCACCGATGGTAAACCGTGGGAAGCCTGCCCGCGCTCTTTCCTGAAACGTATGATTGCACAATATGGTGAGCAAGGTATGCGCGCAGAAGCGGCTGTTGAGCATGAATTTTATTTTGCTCGTAAAGAAGGCGATAAGTATGTACCGGCCGACGATAGCCTCTGTTACAGCAGTAGAGGATTGGATGACGAGGCCGAGGTGGTAGACGCCATCCTGGCAGCATTAGAATCAGAGGGCGTTTCAATCGAGCTATTTCATACTGAGCTTGGCCCCGCGCAGCAGGAGCTATCCATCAGGCACACGGGTATTTTACGGGCCGCAGATAACGTTTGCCTCGTGCGCGAGACAGTACGTGGCGTGGCAAGAGCCTTCAATCTTCTAGCATCATTCGCGCCGAAACCTTTCCTTGACCAGGCCGGCAGTGGCGCCCACATTCACCTGAGCCTTTGGGGAGGCGAAAATAGCGAGAGCACAGGGACGAACCTGTTCTACGATGTCGGTGAACGCGGCGGACTGAGCCAACTCGGTAAATATTTTATTGGTGGTGTCTTGCGCCATATTCGCGGGCTTATGGCAATTACCTGTGGTAGCCCCAATTCCTATCGCCGTATTCTGCCTCACTACTGGAGCTCGGCCTATGAAGCATATGGTTTCGATAACCGTGAAGGCGCTATCCGCATTCCTTCACCTTTTTGGGGACGCGAGGCAGAGTCGATCAATTTAGAGATAAAATTCGCCGACCACAGTGGCAACCCTTACCTCTCTATGGGCGCTTTGATGGCAGCAGGGTTGGATGGCATCAAAAATTCCATTGATCCTGGCGAACCAGAGGAGATCGATCCTGGAAACTACAGTGACGAGGAGCGTGAAAGGCGCGGTATTCGCCGGCTGCCAACTTCACTTGACGATGCTCTGGATGAGTTAGAGCGCGACCAGGTTCTATTAGAGGCGCTAGGGCCCTTGCTGGCCCGTTCCTACATTGCCGTTAAACGCGATGAGTCAGCATTTTTTAAAGAGAAAACCGCTGAGGAAGAGGCGCGCCAGCACTTTTATAAGTACTAGTTGAACGGTGAGCAAGGCGTGCAACGAGACCTATAAAGAGGACCGTGTTGCATGCCTGTCCAGAAATAGAATGCAAAGACATGACAGAACAAGAGAACTATGCTTACGAGATAGAGGGTGGCTACCCGGTTATTGGAGAGATCAGGTGCCTAGGTGCGAAAAATTTTGTGATTAAGGCTATGGTAGCAGCGCTGCTGGGAAACACACCTACCACGCTGACAAATGTACCACCAATAGGGGATGTAGAGATAACAGCCGAGATGCTCACATCTATTGGCGTTACAGTGCAACGGGCTGATAACGAGGTTCTCGCTATCGATGCCTCGACGATGAACACCGCCGCAATACCAGTTCCCCACTCAGGAAGCAATCGTACCCCCATTCTTTTGTTGAGTATACTCTTGCACCACTTTGATACCGTTTCGGTTCCTGTCGTTGGCGGCTGTCAAATTGGGGCAAGGTCCGTCGATTTTCACCTGGATGCCATTCGAAAATTCGGCGGCATTGTTGAAGAAACAGAGCAGGGATATATAGCTCATCGCGTAAAGCCACTGCAGGGTACACATATTCATTTACCTTATCCGAGCGTTGGCGCTACGGAAACCTGTTTGTATCTCAGTGTCCTGGCCGAGGGACGGACAGTAATCTCGAACGCGGCGATTGAGCCAGAAATCTTTGAATTGATCACGATGTTACGGGCGATGGGCGCAATCATTTTTACATCACCTGGACGAGAGATTCGCATTGATGGCGTGAAGCAAATGACAGGGACGAAAATGGAAGTGTTAGGAGATCGCGTCGAGGCAGCTTCGTGGGCTTCTCTGGCCTGTGCATCGAATGGTAATGTCACCGTTCATGGTATACGGCCTGATACGCTCGGAAATTTCCTTTCCTATTTCCAAAAAGTAGGAGGTGGAGTTGAATTATTGGGCGCTGAGAGCATACGATTCTTCCGCAGGGAAGCTTTACGTCCAGCAATTATAGAGACAGATGTCTATCCAGGCTTCTCAACTGACTGGCAACAACCCTTTGCTATTCTGCTAACACAGGCGGATGGGATCTCAATCATACATGAAACGGTCTATGAGAAACGTTTTGGCTATCTCAAGGCACTTGACCGGCTGGGAGCCAGAACACAGGTTACCACTCACTGCCTCGGAGAAGCTGCATGCCGCTACCGGGATATGAACTATGATCATAGCGCTATTATTATGGGGCCCACTCTTTTAGCTGCATCTGACTCTATTACAATACCGGATTTACGGGCAGGGTTAGCCTACGTTATAGCTGCCGCTATCGCACACGGCAGAACCACTATTAGCGGTATTCATTTCCTGGAACGCGGGTATGGGAATATTGTGCCCAGGCTCGCTGCGATGAATCTCCAAATTGAACGGGTTGCCGTACATTCCTGAGACGTGATGTTAAGAAGTCTTTGGAACAGATACGGAGGGCCGATCAATCGGGGTGTGCGCGATCAATCGGCACCTACGGGTTTCCTAGCAATGAGCGAATGCTCCTCTTAGCTACCTTAAGGGTTCGGAGTGCTGGATTGCACGTTCTGTTTGGCAGAAGAGGCAGCCTGCTTTGTCGTATCAGCAACATCCTGGCCTGTTTGCTTTACAGTCGAGGTAGCTTGCTGAGCCAAATTACCGAGACTACTGCTCGTCTCTTTTACCTTATTGGCGGCCTGTTGCGCATAAACCTTCAAGTCACTACTGGTCTGCGAGACGCGGTCCGTTACTTGCTGGACATATTGATTTGCATCCTCTGGCAGATAGCCACGCATTTCCTGGAAGCGCTCACTTAATAGGCGGCGCATTTCATCGCCCCGCATGGGAGCTACGATCAGGCCAATACCAACACCAACAAGTACACCTTTGACAAAGCTATTCATTCTTCAACATCCTTTCCTATCTCAGTCAGTTTGGCGCCACACAGCTTGTTAGATAAGAGCTTCTGGCGCTTTTGCCGAGCTTTCAATATGGCTTACGTTAGTGATACGTATTAGCATAACAACTGGTTTCACCAAGCAGACCTTTTCAGGAAGAAGTGGAATCAAGCAGATCGAGAAGCATCTCATAGTACCTGGCAAAAGCCGCGTATGGCCCAACAAAAGGTAGCTCTTTGAGCAGTCCCTGCAAACAGGTAGCGGAATACCCTTTCTTCGCTAAACTGATTAGCCAATCCATAGCTCGCTGCACACGTAATGCGTCCTCTTCGCGCAGGGGTTGATGAGGAGAGCCGCGACCAAAGTTATAGCGCCGTAGTAAATCGGGGTCACGCAGATAGGCGCGCAATAGAGGCAGTATTACATCACGAACAGCTTCCTCACTCGCATTTTGTCCAAGGTATGATAGGAGCGAAACCTCATCCACGGACGGAGCTACTGCCATTGCCTGAAGAAGTTGCGTTCTCTTCTCCAGAGTGGCACGTGCGGGATGTATAAGCAGGCCTTGTTCCCCAAGGCGCATATTGTATAGTTGATCATGAAGAGATGCACAGTAACCTAAACGCCCAACCCACCCTTCAAGAGAGGGCCTCCACGCTGTTCCTTGAGGCCACAGTTGAAGTGTCTCATAGGAAACAGGCCAGCGCAACCAGGCTGCTGGCGGTACCGCCAGGGGATCAAGAAACAGTGCTTCGCGTGCGGTGGCAATAACCGCTTCTATGAATGCCTCTTGCTTTTCCCGCCGATTGTTTCCAATGATCCAGATATCCAGAATTTGGGCATGACGATATGCAGAATGGCGATGTTGCCATTCATGAATGTCAAGTGGAGCACATTGAAATTCAACCGCCCAACACGCTCCATGCTTATGCCGGATAAAGACATCCGCAACGCGGTTAGGTTCGGGCAAACGTTCCTCCAACGTGATGGCAGCTTGAGGAAATTGTACGCTCAGCCAGTGGGCCAATACACTCTTACCACGAGCGTGCCGTACGGATTCAGCTTCTGTACTCCAGGCGCATTCGCCCTTCTGGTGTGCAAAATGGAGTTGAGTGCGTTTTTCTGGTCCCCCGCGTACATGTACTACGCCACGACAGTTGGGACAACGCAGCGCGCGTTCGTGCGACCAGCGTTGTAATTGATCAAGCGGGGTCTCTTCAGCTACAATTGGATGGCCATCGGGGCCGTAGGCAACTAGCATAGGTTCTGCGATCTGTGTTCAGGTGAAAGAACAACTGCCGTTGTATAGTATTATATACAAAGTATGCCCGTATTGAGTTGTTGGAGACTCTTGTTGAGCCTTAAGATAAGAAGTGCGAGTGAGGATCTATGCTCGATTTAACAGGAATTCCCGTTGTAGATAACCATTGCCATCCTGTGCTGCTCAATCAACATATGGATGGAGTACAGTTTCGCGGTTATTGCACCGAAGCCACCGATGCTATATTTGCGGAAGAGCATATTCCCAATACAGTCTACTACCTCTCGAAGAGACCATCCTGGAAGTACGCAACAAACTTGCTACGGATGCTTTGATAGAGCACCTCTTCCGGGCTGCCAACATTGACACGTTAGTGCTTGACCCTGCCTATCCTCCCAACTCCGAATGTTATACACCTGAACGTATGGGACAGCTTGGGCGCTGTCGCGCCGTCAAGATGCTGCGACTGGAGACTCTGATGCAGCAACTCATCCTGCAATACAGTGACTTTGATGATGTTGTCGATCGCTTCTCTACAGCGGTCTCACGTGCGCGTGAAGACGGTTTCTGCGCACTCAAAAGCATTGTCGCATATAGGACCGGGCTGAACATCATGGAGTGGAGTAAAGATGAGGCCGTTGCTTCTTTCGAAGAGGCTCGCGGCGAGGCAAACGGGCGGGAGCAATTCCGTATCGCGCATAAGCCACTGGTAGATTTTCTGCTACACATTGCTTTCCAGCATGCAGCCGATCTACAGCTTCCACTGCAATTTCATACTGGCTATGGAGATAGTGATACAGACATGCGCCTGGGCAATCCATTGCAGTTACGCGAGGTGTTGGAGAGGAGAGACTATCAAGGTATGCGTATAGTACTACTACATGAGAGTTACCCATATAGCCAGCTCGGCGCATACCTGGCGGCAATCTATCCACATGTCTATTTTGACCTGTCATACACCATTCCTTTTGTCGATAAGTTAGAGATGCTGGCTTTCACACGGCAGGCACTAGGCGTGGCGCCTGCCAGCAAGCTCATGTTCAGTACCGATGGCATTCATATCCCTGAAATGCACTGGGCCGGAGCTTTGCGCGGACGGAGCGTTTTTGGCCAGGTACTGGATGAAATGATAGAAGCCGATGAAATTGATGAAGAAGAGGCCTATCATCTCGCGCAGCACATTTTACACGACACAGCATATGCTGTCTACAAGTTATAGCATTTCGGAAGGCTTGGTCATGACGGACGACAAGGCAGGCTCAGCGGGAAGTTCAGCGTGTTTCCGTATAGCGGTCTCGGCGCTGATTTTTGAAGAGGGACGAGTTCTACTGGCACATCGTCGCGATATCGACTGGTGGAATCTTCCTGGCGGAGGGATGGAGGTTGGGGAGACCGTTGAAGAAGCACTATACCGTGAAGTCTATGAAGAAACGGGATTACAGGTCGAGATTGAGCAACTGGTCGGCGTCTACTCGAAACCACAAAAGCAGGAAGTGGTTTTGACGTTCCGTTGTCATGTCATAGGAGGAGTACCAGGCGAGACAGAAGAGACGCGTGAATGTCGCTATTTTGCTTCCGGAGACCTGCCAGCCAATACACTACCAAAGCATCGCCAGCGTGTAGAGGACGCGTTCATCAATCAACAAAGCGCTATTCTTCGCGTACAAGGCAGTAGCACGGCAGAAGATCAACAATTGCTGAATGATTAGGGCATTGCGCTCAAGAGTTCAAGGATATCACTGGAGCGATTGCAAAGCATCCTGCAGGGCTTGCTCAACATCGTTCTTTAGACGTTCAGAAAGTTGTGCTGCCCACTCATTATCCCATGCACCACACTTCTCCAGGTATTGCTGACAGCTGATAAGCGGGTCGTCCTGAATTTGTTCTCCTGAGAGTAGGTCGCCAGGCGATTGGGGGTGTATGTTCAATTCCAATAAGACAGGACCAAGCCCTTCACGGGCATGCTGCAATGCTGCTTGTGTGGCCAGGTAAATTGCGACAACATCAGAGCCATCGATGGAGCGGTACTGCAGGCCAGCAGGCAACTCAGGTAAGTATGAAGAAGTATGATCCTGTTCGCAGATAAAGATGGCGGGTAGCTGGTGATGGGCAGCAAAGGTTATACCTTCAAGGAAATCTGGCTCGCCGGTAGCACCATCACCACAGTATGCGACCGTTACTGCAGAGCCTTTACGCAATTTACAGGCAAAAGCAATGCCTGCAGCGTGAAGGATCTGTGTCGAAACTGGAGCCGATGCTGCCACCATATTATGTTTAGAGTAGCCCCAATGGGATATAGGCTGCATGAAGTTGGCCGAGTGATTGACTTGTTGTTCGGTATTCTCCTGCTGGTTTCTTCGTCCGGCCGCTGCCAGTATATATGTGCGTAACACTTCATAAGGGGTCATACCAATGGTCAGCACGACACCAAGGTCACGATAATAAGGCAAAGTAAAATCTTTCCCGATCTCTATACATAGCGCAGTGCCCACCTGTGCTGCTTCATAGCCACGACAGGTTGGAATGCAATAATGGGTTTCCCGCTGATATAATTGCCAGATACAGTTATCTACTGCTCGCGTCAATGCCATACGAGCATAGAGATCTCGCACAATAGAGAGGGAGAGAGATGGGGAGTTTATCTCCAATGGATTTTCACCAGTACCCTTCAATCTGCAAGGTTGCATTGTCCTACAAGTATTTCCTGGCTATTATAGCCTTACAGGGTGACTTCGGCAATAAGTTCAGGAAGGAGCAACCCCATCTTGCATTGCGCACGTTGCAATTCATGACCATGGATTCTATAATGAACTCGCAATAGCGTTAAGAACATAGGCCTGGAACGTCAATGAAGACGATGAACTCGCAATAGCGTTAAGAACATAGGCCTGGAACGTCAATGAAGACAGAGGAGGCAGTAACTGTATGACGATTAATACTCGCGCTGCAGAAGCTAGTTCTACAGTGCAGTCACTGGACCACATCGCTCTCTATCGTACAATGGTCATGGCACGAGCAACCAACGATCTCCTGAAAACCCGTAAAACACAAGGTAAATTCCCTTTTTATATCGGATGCGCCGGACATGAAAGTATGGCTGCTGTAGTAACAGCACTCGACGAAAATGACTGGCTCTCCCTCTATTACCGGGACCTGGCCGCATGGCTGCAACGTACAGGTGACATTTATGGGCCATTACGCGAAGCATACTCGCGTACAACGGGGCCAATGGGCGCCGGTCGCAATATGCCCTCACACTATAGCAGTAAACGTTACCGTATATTACCCTCCTTCAGTGAAGTCGGCGCACTTGCGCCTTTCGCGGGTGGGGTTGCTTTCTCTTTACAGCGTCACAAAGGTAAGGAAATTATCGCATTCACCGTAGGGGATGGTGGAGTAGCAACGAACGACTTCAATGTGCTTTTCCGCCAGGTTTCTGTCTACCAACTGCCGATACTGATGATTGTCGAGGATAATGGTTGGGCGATTACGACCCCTTCTCCTATTCAATGGGGCGGTAATCTCGTCGCATGGGCAAAGGGAGGAGGCGTATACGCTGAAGAAGTCGATGGTACTGACGCGGTAGCAACTTATGAGGCTACTTCCCGTTTTGTTGCGCGCATTCGTTCGAGCCAGAGTCCTGTTCTCATGCACCTGCGCATGGGCCTTCTCGATGCGCATTCCAGCAGTACCGACATCAAAGCTTATCGTACAAAAGAAGAGATTGAGCTAACAACAGCAACGAAAGACCCGGTGAAAAACTATGGTAGCTGGCTCGTGAACCAGGGATACCTGCAGGAAGACGATATTGCGCGTATACGTAAAGAGGCACGTGCAGAACTGGAGCATGCAGAAAGCCAGATATTGCGGGAGCCTGAACCTACTGGAGATCGTGTGTTGCACCACATCATTCAGCTGCCACAATGGCGAGAGAACACGCCTCGCGGAGCAAGACGGCAGTCAACGATGCTGAGTGCCATTAATGAAGGTCTGGTAGAACTGGCACAACGGGATCCAGATTTCTTTGTCTACGGACAGGATGTGGGCAGTCCTAAAGGCGGCGTCTTTGGCGCAACTGCCATGCTCGTCACTAAATTTCCAGAACGTGCCCTCAGCAGCCCCTTGAACGAACAGCTCATTGTCGGTATTACCGCGGGTGCGGGAATGATTGAAGGGAAGGCCCGCTGCGCTGAAATTCAATTTGTGGACTACCACCAATCGGCTGCGCAGACCTTACGCCTGGCGGCGCGTATTCAATATCAAAGCTATGGAGATTGGAGTGTTCCCCTTTTGCTGCGCACAAAATCTGGAAGTGGGGGTGGTGGCCCCATCTCAAGCAGTTCAGCAGGCGGGGGAGCATTCGGTCACTCGAACGCAGGGGAGCAGTGGTTTACGTCGGTACCAGGTATGATAACAGTCTGCCCTGCCACGCCTTTCGATGCCAAAGGCCTTCTGCTCGAAGCTGCACGAGCACAGTCACCGGTAACGTTCCTGGAACGCGGACGGCTCTATCGCTCTGAACCGCCAAAGGATAGTAATGGCAACATTATTGCGGCAATGGCGGAATACTGGAATGTCCCCGATGGATACTATACTTTACCACTGGGTAAGGCTCGCCGCCTGCGTATTGGCGCTGGGCCAACCAGTATCGCCATCATATGTTGGGGAACCATGGTATTGGAGGCTTGCACCGCGGCTGCGGACACAGTCAACCGCGTTGGTGGTGCGATAGAGGTCGTTGATCTGCGCACTCTCGCGCCTTTCGATGAAGAGGCTGTTGTGGCAGCGGTGCGTGAAGCAAACCGGGTGATCGTGGCGACCGAGGAGAGCGATCTGACCAGTTTCGGGCGCCACATTCATTCATGGATCGTGCAGAATTGCTTCTATGATCTGGATGGAACGCCAGCCTTTATTGGTGCGCTTCCGGCGCCCGCGGCTCCCTACAATGGGCCTGAAGAAATTGTTTTCTTTCCAACGGCAAGGACAATCGAGGAAAAAATTGAGGAGTTGCTGGCAGAGTAAAGTATACCAAGCGACATCTAAAAAAAGGAAGCATCTCAAGTTAAACTAAAAGCTCGAGATTCTTCCCGTTTTTTATGCGGATATGAGATCAAACTCCCAAAGTCCCACGACAGAAACCTGCTTATACACGCTCATTTGAAGCGCATTGCTTGCGCTGTCTCACAGCAGTATCAGGTCTCGACTATTGTACGGGCAGTATGATATACTTGCCAGCGGTCTCAAAGCTGAAATACCTTATTTATTCAATTGAAAGTGTATATGAACACCAACTATGATACGGTTGCTGAAGATTCCTTGCTAAAAACCAAGAAAAAGAGGCAGTTTCTTCCACAAACCGACGCAGCAATGGACTCGCATAGAGCCTCTCTTCCCGTGTTGTTTATTGCTGCGCTTGTGCCGCGTATTATGCTGGCCCATCAGCTTGACCTGGTTACGGATGAAATAATCTATATTATGGGAGGGAAAGGCTATTTTCCTCTTCTACTCCATCTTCGTTTCAGGTCGAATCTATGGTTATTCAACTATGAACATCCCCCCGTTGTAAAACTACTGATCGGCCTTTCCATATTTCTCAATGCCCACCTTGGCAGGATGTTGAGCGAACTCTTCGCTGCTCGTGTTCCTAGCATTCTCAGTGGTACAATTTTGATAGTAGCCATCTACTGGCTGGGGCGTGCACCTTTTGGTCGCCTGGTTGCCCTACTTGCAGCACTCTGTCTCGCGCTCAGTCCCTGGCTGGTGTATTTCAGTGCGCTGGCTTATCTTGATATGACGATGACAGCACTGATCACCATAGCTTACCTTACACTTTGGCCCGCAATCCAGCAACCGCGATTATACCTGCTTTCAGCGTTGCTGATGGGCCTGGGAATTGCCAGCAAATACACAGCGATCCTCGCCTTACCCGGCATGATCTTTTTTACAGCGTACTATTTTATCGCGATCCGTCCCAGGTTGAATATCAAGCAGCGACCATTAGTCCCATGGAGATGGTGGTTAACCGCTCTCTTGTTGATACCTGTAACTTTCTTCATCGCTGACCCAGCTATCTGGCAACAACCATACAGTCTCCTGCTGCAAAGTGTGCTCTTTGAGTGGCATCATTCAATAACAGGACACTTGACATTTATCGCAGGTCAATACGGAGAGCACGTTCCTCGCTGGGCTGTACTCTACATCATCTTTGCCAAGCTCAGTATCTTTGTCACCCTCCCCGCGGTATTTTTTCTCGTGTACTCAGTGATACAACTGGTGCGTTTCCACTTGAAGAGAGCGAAGTTATCGATCACAGAAGTAACCAGCATCGCCTATCTCTGTATCTGGCTCGTCTCACTTGTGAGCATGTTTAGCCTTCTGAACATAGTAGTTGGCACACATTATCACTTACCCCTGGCTCCTCCTGTTGCGTTAGCGGGTGCTTATGGCATAGTCGCGCTCGTACGATTTATCTCTAAGGCATTTCAGGTTAGCCACGTGAATACTGAAAGCCACATAGATAAAGAAACAGCAGCTGGAGGCTCCGAAACGAACGGTAGGCAGCGCATCAAATTTCGCTCTGTAGTTGTACCGGCAGTTCTCTTTGTGCTCTTTGCAGGGCCGCATCTCCTTGGCTTGTTGACCAACTATGCAGCGGAAGGGTATACCAGCGAAATTTTCAACGGTGAGAATTCAGTGTTGCAAGTAGCTTATCCAGGCTATCGAGAAGCAGCTTTGTGGCTGATAGCACATACTCGTTCGTCTGGAAGGGTAGGAATTGTCGCGCTGCCGGGTACCCTCAACCATGGGGATTACAATTCATCCTGGTATAGTTACAATCGTGGTATTCAAGGGAGGCTTACATATAGCGAAGTGCAACCAACCAGCGCCGATTTTCCGTTTGATTACCTGATGTGGCCAATGCACTTAATACAACGCGGATATACAATTCCAGCAGCATGGCGTTTACATGTCGTGCATGTGATTATGGGTGGAAATACTATTTACTGTTTTATCCTGGCAAAAACTCCTGCAACAACGACTTGATGGAGGCATCTTAATTAGATCATGAGTACTGAATCTGCTGGCTCTTTTGTCGATGCTTCGGCGGTATCAATACAACAAAAAAATCCAAAACGTGAACGGAGAGTACCCCTTGAAAAGGGGGCACCTGCTAAACTGGATCAGAGATGGGACTGGCACGATGTGCTCTACCTACTTATTTTAGTGGGATTGGTCGTGGCTATGGCTATCCGCTATACGCCTAATTTCACAGGTGAAGTTGCCGGGGAATGGTGGGATCCACTGCTGAATATATGGACAATGTCCTGGGATACAACGACATTACTACATGCACCCACACATTTGTGGCAAGCACAATTGCTCTACCCCAATAACCTTTCATTAACTTTTTCTGAAAATCTACTGGGTGAGACGCTTCTTTATGCGCCTTTCTATCTTGCTACTCATAACCCTGTGCTCGCCTATAACATCACATTCTATCTAACTTTTGTGCTGTGCGGCATCAATATGTATATAATGGCGCGCCACTACATTGGCAAGCCATTTGCATCATTCGTGGCAGCGTTGATATACGCGTTTGCGCCCTATCGAATAGGGCAGATCGATCATATCCATATCGTCGCCGGGGAATGGATGCCTCTAGCATTTCTATACCTTGATCTCGCACTTGAACGAGGACGCTGGCGTCACTGGATTCTCTTTGCCCTGTTTTACCTCCTTCAATTATTGAGCAGTGTGTATTATGGTATCTTTCTTAGCTACGCTTTACTTACATTTGTTCTTTTCCGTTATGCTAAACCATTTGTGACACAATTGCGTTCGACTGATAAACGCTCGTATCTCAAATATCTCTTTTTTCGTGGAGTGAGACCTGCTCTTGTTTTTGCTATCATGTTCGTCTTTCTTGGAATTCTCATGGCACCATATCTTGCATCCCTACATAGTGGTTTCTCACGTTCACTAGACCAGACTGCGGGTTACTCGGCTTTTGTGCGTGATTTTGGCTTCGCAGATCCTTTTAACTGGTTATATGGCATCAGCTATTACAACGGGGTTTTACTTCCATATGACAGTGAGCACTACTTATTCCTGGGATTGACAACTCTGGCACTAGGGATACTCGGCGTAATACTTGTCCTGCGATTTAAGCTCATCATGTTACGTCCTTATATGTGGACTGGACTGATCGTATTACTCTTTGCCTTTGGACCATTTCTGCAATACTCTACACCTAGCGGGGCACCGTTTGTTGCTGCCGCCTCGAGGTTCCTTGGGCTAGTGGCTTTACCGCCCAATCCACCTCATATCCCAATGCCGTGGCTGCTCGCCTACTTTATACTACCAGGTTTCTCAGGCCTGCGCGTCCCTGCCCGGCTGGTCGGAGTATTATTGATTATCCTCGCGCTTATGGCAGCCCAAGCGGTAGCCTGGCTGCAGACCATCAGTAGCGGAAATGCCACGGAACGAAGAGACGAGCCCCCAAATCTCTTCAACAAACATTTCCTTCATTCTACTACATTCTCTTTCTTGAGAGGCATTGTGATCCGGTGTCTCCTGATTGCGATTCCCCTCACTCTGCTACTGGAAGCGGCTCCAGCTTATTTGCCAGTTACCATGATACCAACGGGGAACGCGATTCCTGCCGTCTATCAATGGCTTGCAGTGCATGGAGATCAGCAACCTATTGTTGAGTTACCCATGGCCTCGGTCGATAGAAATTTTGAAACAAAGCAGGAAGCGTGGTATGACTACTATGCAACCTACCACTCCCATCCCATCGCGAATGGATGGAGTGGCTACCGACCACCCTTAACTGCCAATATGGCATTTACGCTTTTGAACTTTCCATCAGAAGCTAGCTTGACTCTCTTGAAAAAATATCATATCTATTATGTCGTGCTTCATCTTCAATTCTATAGCACGACTATAGCACATACCCTCGTGGAACAAATGGAGTCAAACCCTGACTTACGTCGTGTTGCAGAGTTCGGCTATGATTCAGTTTGGCAGGTGATATAAGCTATGAAACGTGCTCCTGTTCGAGACATTATCTGGTTATTCGTCGCTACGCGGCTGATATTGGTGATGGTGACTTATGTTGGCTATATCCTGCTTACAGCACCTAAATATTCGAGTAACCCGGTTGATATCGTAGGAATATTAGCATCCTGGAATCACTGGGATGCGGCAAACTATGTGCGAATCGCTCAATTTGGCTATCAAACACCGTATGATGTCGCGTTCTTTCCCCTGTTCCCCCTGCTTATTACGGCATTCGCACATATATTAGGCAGTTGGAGCTATCTGCTCGTTGGCACCATTATCAGTAATGCAGCATTGCTCGGAGCGCTTTTCGTGATCTACCAGCTTGCCGTAGAGGCAGGAGGAGAGCAGGTCGCGCAACGCACATTGCTCTATCTCTGTATATTTCCGACCGCCTTCTACTTTTTCGCACCTTATAATGAGTCGTTATTTCTTTTACTGACAGCAAGTACATTTCTCGCTATGCGACAGCAACGCTGGTGGCTAGCAGGTCTGCTCGGTTTGCTGGCTGCATTGACGCGGTCAGCGGGCATCCTACTGGTCGTCCCATATATGGTCGAGCTCTGGACGACGCGTGAAAGCATCACTGCCTCCCGGCAGAATATGCTGTTCAGAGTCTTACCAATTTTGCTCATACCACTGGGAACAGCTCTTTATGCCATCTATTGCTGGCATATTTCGGGTAATCCACTTGATTTTATCGCAGTACAAAGTCATTGGGGGCGCCATACAACGTGGCCCTGGCAAGGAATCTGGCAGTCACTCACCGAAATATTCTGGTACCAACCTTTTGGTTCGTTTAATGAAGTACACAATCTCCTTGATTTGAGCGCAACGCTGGCCTTTATCGCCCTGGCAATAGTGGGGAAAAACAAGTTACGAGCAAGTTATAGTTTCTGGATGGGTTTAGCACTCCTCTATATGATACTCAGCCCAGCTACTGTAGCGCTCGACCCGCTTGAGTCAAATCAGCGTTTCGTGCTGGAGATGTTTCCTGCTTTTATTACATTATCAATGCTTGGTATCAAGCATCCGCGCCTACATCAGGCAATTATGCTGGCATTTCCAACCTTACTCGCCACGCTGAGTATTCTTTTTATCATGAATCGCTGGATGGTTTAGGAGAAGGTGCTGATGGGTAAAAAAATGGAAGAAACAGCGCGATTACCAGATCGGCCACTTGAGCCGGTAGCCACCAGGCAGCAAGTAGCGCCTGCACGGGCCAGGGCTTTGATAGGTGGGGCGATTGCATATTTGCTCTGTATCTTCGTCAGTATCACTCCGCTACTACACCTGGCTGGTAAGTCATTCCTGTTATCAATACCGACTAACCCGTTGCTCCTGCTATGGGGAGCGTGGCTGCCATATGATCTACATGTGCAACCAATGCACCGCGCTTCGATGATCATTACGAACGATATCGAATTCTCACTGCTCCTGGTATTAGAGTTTGGTATCTATACTTTCTGTGCCTTCTTTGTCTACCGGCTAGCGGAACAAGGTGATTATAGACGCATCATAGGAGTGATCATTTTCGGAGCAATAGTGTTTGGGTTCATCCATGTACTCACCCCAGCGATGCTTTCACGTGATATATTTGTTTATGCAGGCTATGGCCGTACGATTGTAGCCCATCATGCCAATCCGTATTTTGTACCGCTATCTGCCTACCCCAAGGATCCTCTGACACCTTATGATGATTGGAATTTTGCGACTTCCGCCTATGGACCTGTCTGGTTGGCAGTCTGTTCGCTGTGGGCATTGCTATCGGGTAGTTTTCCATTAGGGTATATCTTCGCGTTTCGCTTATTTGGCATGGCTGCGCACCTGACCAATATATGGCTCGTGGCTGCTATCCTGAAGAAGATGGGGCGTTCACCGCGTACCGTAACTCTTGGAATGCTGCTTTATGCCTGGAGTCCGCTGGTATTACTGGAAAGCTGCCAGGGCGCGCATAATGACACATTTATGGTCACTTTGTTGTTGCTGGGTTTTCTGTTGACCCTACGTGCAGAGCACCGAGGTTTCGCTCGGCCGGCTCATTACTTGCCGCCGATCATCGTCTTTACACTCGCCGTGCTGGTAAAATTCACCGCGGCACCGCTTATATTTTTTTTCCTGGTGCTCATGATTCGCCGCGCCTACTCTTCAAATCTGCTAGATATTCAAGATAACCAGTCGACAGTGTCTCGACCCTGGAGGCGCATCTTCTCCAAGGTGCTTCTAGCGGCAATCACCAGTGGTTTAGTTGCATGGATCTTCTACGCACCTTTCTGGATCCGGCACAGTATACACTCCATCATCAGTAGTTTTTCTTCGCCGCCATCGGCATACTTTTCAGAAAATTCTCTCCTGAGGGTAATGCATGATGGAGTTAAATTACATGGGTTACCTGCTCGTACATCCTGGAGCTATTTGCCAATCGCTGTTTTGAGCAATCATGCTACCTGGAATGTGATCAATCTCGTCGCGCTACTCTGCGCATTATGTATTGGAGCGGTCTGTTTATGGCGCATGCCCACCACGCGCATGATGATACTCGCATCTCTCGCCACGCTGGGATTACTCCTTGTAGTAACACCATGGTTCTTTTCGTGGTATGCTACCTGGCTTGTGGGCCTGGCAGCCATTAGTCTCCCCACAACCCGTGATCGCTTCGGGCGAGCACTGGTGGCTTTTGCATTGACTTTCTCCGCCACTGCATTTGACACATATTTTGTAGCTATAGGAGGTTGGGGCGGGTTCAACTGGATAATGATGATTGGTCTACCCTTAGTAGTATTTATCTTTTTCCTCAATTTCAAAAAAGGACCTGATTTGCATTCTCTAGAGACAACCTATACAACTACACAAAATTACTGATTTACCTCACAACAAATATCTGATTTACTTTTAACGAGAGGTTTTTTCATAAAGAAGGAAAGCTATGCGCTGGTTACCCATTTTAAGAATTCGCATGCTCAAATGGCATACCGATCCATTGGCAGCACTTATCTCCTTGCAGGTCTTGCAAGATGCGCTACGTTCGTGGGGATATCTCGCTGTCATGGTCTTTATCATGATCGAGAGTGCAGGTATTCCCTTCCCCGGCGAAACAATGCTCCTGCTGGCGTCGTTTTCGGCAGCCACTATTGTACCTCAATTACATATTGGACTGATTATCGCTTTTGCGGCGCTGGGCGCAATTATTGGAGACAATATAGGCTACTATATCGGACGAACAGGAGGTCGCGCTTTGGTCGAACGATATGGACGCTATGTTTTTTTGAAACCGCAGCATCTCAGGCGCGCTGAACAGTTCTTTGAGAAACATGGTAATAAGACCGTTTTCTTTGGTCGTTTTATAGCTGTGCTGCGTACATGGGCTGCATTCCTGGCTGGAGTTAACAACATGCGCTGGCTCACATTCTTATTCTATAATGCGGTAGGAGGTATTCTGTGGGCAACCATCTTCGGCACACTTGGCTTCTTAGCAGGGCGCGTCTTTCATGATAATTTCGCCCAGGTAGAACAAATTGCCAGGAATATAAGCTGGATAAGTGCAGCTGTGATTGTGGCGGTAGTTGCAGGAGCATACTTGCTTATTCGATTTCGCCGCGCGCGCGGTTCTGATGCTGCGAGTTCCTCAGAGAATGGCAAGGTCGAACAACCAGCAGGGCATGTTCTTCCTAAAGACGAAACTCCTCAGAGTACTGTTGCTGACTCTTCAAATTGCAAGCCTCAAACAGAGATCACGCCAATCAATGTGGATGCACCGAGCGTACACCCAGTTGAAGATATATGTGAAGAAGAGGTAGTGGCTCAACCTCAGGCAAAAGATGAGTGATAGTGAGGTTGTTGTATGCCGCTATATCAGCAATGGCTCACTCTTAAACAAGGAGGGTAGAGTGTGGTTCAAGCCGCCATTACATATAGATGAGGCCATACATTATACACATCAACTGGCGCAGGCGCTCGAATACATCCATCAACAAGGATATCTACACGGAGCGCTTACGTTTTCAAACGTCATGGTAGTGCGGGGACAGAATATTGACCATGAGCCAGATTACGCTCCTTTCCTTCTCGCCGATGCTGGCCTGGCAAACTATGTACGCTGCTTTGGCCAACCACTCTACCAATTTCAGCCGATTACTGCGGCACCCGAACAACTAGGGAAGCGAGTAACACCGGCAAGTGACCAGTTTGCGCTGGTTGTCATACTCTATTTCTGGCTTGCAGGTCGCCCACCCTATCTCGGCTCACCGGAAGAAATCGAACACGCAAAACTTACAGGAACTTTTCCTCCCCTTTCCTCACTTACTGCTCTTGTAACTTTTGAGCTAGAAGAAGTAATACACAGGGCTCTCAGCGTTCCTCCAGAGGAGCGCTACCATTCTGTATTAGCATTCGCAGAAGCGCTTACGGCAACGCTGGTTCCTCCAGCTACAGTGCCTGATTCTGGTATGCCGCCAGCTTCTCCTGTAGAAGTGGAGCCTATTGATTTATCGTAGCTGGGCACCAACTTAGGGGGAGGTCAGCGCGGGAGCAAGCGAGGCGTGATGGCCCAAGAGATCCGAGAGGAGATGATAGGTTATGCTCAAAAAAGATGATGAACATCCTCAACTAACAGTGGAAACTATAGAACAAGCGACTGCTGTACAAAGATCAATTTCAATTGTCTTTGTTGCGCTCTGTACACTCGCTTTTGTTCTTTGTTTCCTGGTAAGCGCTGGTGTGCTCAGACAAATCGCAAGCATCTCAACATATGTACCAATGAGCTCCCAGGTTACCTTCATAGGTTTGAGGCTTCTGCGTACATTGGGTATTCAGACGTTAACAGATGCGAACCTTACGTTCACAGTCATTACAGGTATTGAGTTCGCGATGTATGGACTCGGTGCGCTGTTTATTCAAGGGCAAAAATCAGAACGGAGAAACATCCGCATCTTTCTTTTCATCTGGCTTGGCGCAATCATAGCTGGCAGCATTTTAGTTGTTACCCAGGCTTTAATTTCACACGATATTTTTGTCTATGCTGGCTATGGGCGCACCATAGTTGCCCATGGTGCAAACCCGTATTTTGTAGCACCTGCCGCATTTCCACAGGACCCGGTCACTCACCTCGACGACTGGAAAGATGTAACAGCAGCTTATGGCCCGCTCTGGTTGAGCTTCTGTTCATTGGTTGCCTTAGTAGCTGGCACGAATGCCACGAGATATATGCTTTTGTTCCGTCTTGCTACTTTTGCGGCTCACCTTATAAATATAATATTGGTGGCCGCTATCTTACGTACATCGGGGCGTTCGTCTCGCACTATCACACTTGGTACATTTCTCTATGCCTGGAATCCACTTTTACTCTTGGAAAGCTGTTTCAGTGGACATAACGACATATTTATGATCACGCTTATCCTTTTTGGTGTGTTGTTCTGTGTCCAAGGCGAACGGCATGGTTTTACGCGACCTCTTCACTATCTACCACCTGTTGTCGCATTTACCCTTGCAGGCCTGATCAAAATTACTGCGCTTCCCCTGGCCGCATTATTTCTTATCTTATTGGCTCGTAAGACGCTTTACGGAACGGCGAACGATACTCTCAAGAGTTGGAAGTTAGCATCATTGCAGTGGAAATTTGCATTTCCGAAGGTGTTGTTCGCAGGAATAACAATCGGATTAGTGGTCGTCTTGCTCTATGGTCCTTTCTTCATAGGGCATAGCGTACCACATATTATTCATAGCTTTACGGCTCCACCATCCTCCCGTATACCGGAACATTCTATTTTGAAAGCCCTTATCGGATGGGTGGGCTATCATGGTATGCCATTACAGACCTCCTGGTTATACCCGGTATTGACTTTACTGACCACTTATAAAGTGTGGAGGATCATCAATATCGTGCTGGTATTGAGTGCACTCATAGTGAGCACCATCTGGTTGTGGCGTACTCCTACAACACGTACTCTTGTTCTTACAAGTATTGCTGTCCTTGGACCATTACTGATTGTTACGACATGGTTCTATCCCTGGTATGTTACATGGTTAGTAGGTCTTGCCGCGGTAAGCATACCAACGTCACATCAACGTGTGGCACGAGCCTTGTTCGCATTTGCACTGGTTTTTTCGGCTTCAGCGCGCCTGACCTACCTTACTGCTGGCCGACAGGACCTTGTTGATTGGGATGTGATCAGTTGCGCTGCAACCATCATTCCTCCAATGCTAACGTTTCTCTTTTTCCTTTGTATCAAAAAAATGCCTTGGGAACACACTTCACCTGAGAGCGATACAAATACAATGGTCACTACAAAGTGATCCTGCTTTTAACTATCCATTGCCACCACTGGTGGCACTTCGCACATAGTGTGGAGTGCCACCAGTGGTGGCACTCCACACTATGTGCGAAGTGCCGCAGGCGTTGAGGGATCAAGAGAAGAGAGGAACCTGAACGGTAACGAGAATCTTACTGGCCGCCGGCTGCACCTCCGGTTTCGACATGGACAGTTTCACCTACGCTCTCCTCGATCGCCTCGAGTTCAGCTTCTGAACCTTGAATGACCGGTCCTCTGAACCAATTTCGCGCACTGGCGAACCACCAGATCGTGATAATCAAGAGTGTGCCGAGAACTACCACTGGCGTGTAGTTGAAATTTGTCGCTGTAATGGGATAGGCTGCCGGCAACATAAAGAGCACTGAGATGAAGGCAACCCATATTACAGCGATAATCCCAATCGGCTTGCTCCAGGCTCCCAGGTGCCATGGCCCGGGCTTGAAATTCTTTGACATCAGGCGAAGCAGGATGGGCAAGGCATACGCGATATAGAGGCCGATGGTGGCAATAGAAGTAACCGCCAGATAAGCTGTGTAGTTCACTACTGTGGGGGAAGCCAGGATAAAGGCACACACAGCCGACAGGATGATGGCATTGCGCGGCGTGCGCCCCCTGTCGAGGCGATGCCAGGTTGCGTGGAATGGAACAGCACCATCACGTGAGAAGGCATAAATCATGCGCGAGTTCGATGTGATCGAGGACATGCCGCAGAAGAACTGCGCAACTGCAATAACGGCGAATAAAGCCGTTCCCAGGACATAGCTGAGGCGGCTTTGCAGGATGTACAGCACCGCATTGACAAAGCTGCCGGCTGCAGCGAGGTCAGGAGAGGCTGCTACGAGGCCCATAAGCAGGGCATAACCAGCAACAGCGGACACAACCACGGACATAACCACGCCCCACGGCGCTCGCGTCTCTGCCCCGATTGTCTCCTCGGTCATATGGGCGGAAGCATCGTAGCCTGTGTACGTGTACTGTGCCAGTAACAAGCCTATCAAGAAGGCATACCAGAGTGGGAAGCCCGTCGCGTTGAAGGTCTGATTAACCGCGAAAAGCGTGCCAGCAGAATTCAGGCCGTGAACAGCATTGCCCGTCACCCGGGTGGCACAGCACACTCCAGCATTTCCAGGATTGAACTGCAGTGCGAGCAGAGTTGCACCCACCACACCTACAACAATCAGGGTCACACCAGTTATGTGCCACCAGACACTGACATCATTCAGCAAGGCGACAAGGCGCACGCCAAATATATTGAGCGAGGCATGCAAAACGAGTATGACGGCGAAGATCAGCAGGGTTGTCCATTGCGTGGCGGGATCGGAAAAACCGGAGACTGCGGGTATGGCAGGGAACCAGGCATGAAGCAACGTGTCAATGGTGACGGCCGCACCATAGTCGATGCCCGCGGTGATAGCGAACTGACCGATCAGGTTAAACCAGCCGGTGAACCATCCCCAGCCAGGTCCGCCAAGCTTCGAAGCCCAGTAATACAGGCCGCCAGCCGTCGGAAATGCGGAAGCCAGTTCAGCCATACCCAGCGCGACGATAACGACAAAGATGGTGACCAACGGCCAGCCGATCGAAGCCGCCGAATATCCGGTGGTAGTCGGGACCAGGTAAAAGAGTGTAACACACCCACTAAGGATCGAGATGATGGTGAAGGAGATAGCGAAGTTGGAGAAGCCACCCATGGCACGGAAGAGTTCCTGTGCGTAGCCCAAGGTATGCAGGCGTTTCATATCACGGGCGATGAGTTCTTCTTTGGCTGGACGTTGAGATGAAGCCAAGGGACACCTCCTAGATTACCAAAAAGTTAGAGGTATAAAAAACAGGTGAAATATCATCACAAACGGATGATGCTAGCGTGACGAACTTTGGCGAATCAGATAAGAAACCAATATGAGGATAACATGATTTTTATTAACTCGTCAAGAATGCTGCTTGTTTTCTTGCTGCTAGTCATAACGGGCTAGAGTTATGCATATGCCGCTTGAACATTGACTATCTTTCCTGATACCTGTAGAATCAGGTGCATGAAACATGAGAGGCAAATTATATGACAGAGTTTCTGCAAAAGAATGAACTTGACGATGATGAACTATATCTTTCCCCACAAATTGATCAGTTAGGGGTTTTAAGTAGTACCGGTGACGTGGTTGAGCGAGGTGAGTACGTGTGGATCAATGCAGAGCGGGTAGAAAGTCTTGCTCGAGAGTGGCTGGACAAAGAACAGCCGATCACACCTACCTGGTATGATCGTTATCACTTCTTCGATGGAACGCAGCGCACAGTCAATTGGATCCTTTCCCTCGATGCGATGAACTTCTGCTTTTGGGCAGAAAAAGATCAACCTCGCTGGTGTATTGATTACCAGGGAGAGAGGCTTAATGGCTACATGGCGGAAGCCGCTGCGCTAAAACGCGCGGTAGAAGAGGATATTCCCCTGTGGGATGCAACCTACCTCAGCAATATTAGCGAAAAGGATTTAACGTATATCTTTCGTGGCGAATATACGATTCCGCTCTTTGAACAACGTCTCCACAATCTCCGGGAAGTTGGTCATGTTTTGCTGGAGAAATACGATGGCCAATTTATCCACGCCATTGAACAGGCTGATAGTAACGCGGTCGAGTTAACGTTACTGCTTGCGAGGGACTTTTCCTCTTTTAACGACGTTGTACTCTACCGTAACCGTCTTGTACGCTTCTATAAAAGGGCACAGATCTGTGTTGCTGACCTATACGGAGCATTTGGCGGAAAGTGTTGGGGGGCCTTTACTGATATGGGTCAGCTTACCATATTTGCTGATTACAAGTTGCCACAAGTCTTGCGTCACTATGGAGTACTCGAATATCATCCCTCACTAGCTCAGCGTATCGATGCTCAAGAATTACTGGAGGCGGGTACCGAGGAGGAAGTCGAACTGCGTGCAGCTACAGTCTGGGCGTGTGAGCTATTACGACAAGAATTAGCGCGTCATGATCATCCAATGACCCCTGCCGAGATAGATATGCGTCTCTGGCTCCTTGGTCAAAGCGCAATCGGAATGCGACCTTATCACCGTACACGAACAATGTTTTATTAGCGAAGAGTTTCTATGCGATTAATAACTTTGCTCTCAGCTTTAGAGCAGCGCCCATTGAGCGTATACATAGTAGAGGCGCGCACGAAGGTATCTGATGCATCAATTGGGGCGACAGAATGGCCACCAAGCATTGAAGACATAGAAATCTCAGGAATCGCGTATGACTCGCGAGAGGTAGGGCCAGGCGGATTGTTTGTCGCTGTACCTGGCTTTCATACCGATGGGCGAAAATTTCTGGCCGAAGCAGTTCAAAGGGGCGCAGTCGTTGCGATTGGTGAGCCGTTACAGCAAGAAGCACTATCTTCTTTGCCGCCTTATATTGAAGTAAACGACATACGCATTGCCCTGGCAAATCTCGCCTGCGCCTATTACGGCTATCCAGCGCAACAACTCTGTACCATTGGCGTTACCGGCACTGATGGAAAAACTACCACCTGCAATCTCATTAGCGCGATATTTGAAGCGGCCGGATTACAAACGGGTCTGATGACAACTGCGAACTTCAGGATCTCCGGGCAGGAATGGGAGAATGCTACACGACAGAGTACACTTGAAGCGCTGGAAGTGCAACAATACTTGCGGCGCATGCTTGATGCGGATGTTACGCACGCCGTCATCGAAGCTACCTCTCACGGTCTGGAGTTGCAAAGGGTTCGTGGCTGCAACTTTGATGTAGGTGTTGTAACGAATATTACCCACGAACACCTGGATTTTCATAAAACCCTCGATAATTATCGCCGGGCTAAAGCACGTCTTTTTGAAATGCTGGAGCCGGGAAGAGACAAAGGGCTGGGGATTCAGCCTGCTGCCATTCTCAACCGCGATGATGTCAGTTATGACATTTTGAAGCCCTATTGCCGTGTTCCGATCCTCGACTATAGTATCGACCAACCGGCTGCCATACGTGCAGTAGATATACAGTTGAATGCGCAAAGTACACGCTTCCACGTTCTGCTGCCAGACAGCGAGTTGATGATCGAGACCCAGTTGGTTGGGCGTTTCAATGTGAGTAATTGTCTTGCAGCAATAACTACAGCTTACAGTCAGGGCATTCGCCCAGCAGCTATCGCCGAGGGCCTGGCACATGTGAAGGGCATTTCAGGAAGAATGGAGAGTATCAACGAAGGGCAGCCTTATTCGGTTATCGTTGATTACGCCCATACGCCTGACAGCCTGGAGAAGGTACTTGCTACCTTGCGTCCGCTGACCGCTGGCAGGCTGATGGTGGTCTTTGGCTCTGCAGGTGAGCGAGACATACAGAAACGTCCAATAATGGGGCGCATCGCCGCGCAAATGGCGGATTTTTTCGTTATTACTGATGAAGACCCACGTGAGGAAGATCGAACACGAATACTGCAGGAAATTGCTCACGGCGCAGAAGTTGTTGGGAAACGCCAGGGACGGGACTTTCTGTGTATCGCGGACCGTACTCAGGCCATTGCCGCAGCATTTGCACAGGCACGGGCAGGTGATACTATTTTACTAGCGGGTAAAGGTCACGAACAAAGCATTATTGTAGGCAGGCAAAAGGTATCCTGGGATGATCGTCGAGTTGCGCGCGAAGAATTACGACGGCTACAGTAACGTGAAAAGAGGATTCAGAATGTTCTTGAAGATACCCGGTTCTCTCACTACGTTACTGCTCATACTTCTTTCACGTTTCAACATGTGAGTGTTTGGGTTGTTTTTCACCTTTGGGAGTGAATATGGTTTCGCAATGGTTTATATTACCACTCTATCTATGTCTTATTTTTGTCGTCGGTGCAACAATAAGCTTTTTACTCTGCTATATAGCTAAATCGTTGTTTTCTCGATTTCGTAGTGGTGAATTTAAACCTGGTCCTCACCGGTCGGATATTCGCTCAGACCTCCCTGCGAGTGGAAGAGACATCAAAACCATAGAACTCCCCCTGGTCGGCGGACCTGCAATGATCCTGGCACTTATGGCGACCGCTATCGGAGCAGGCTTTCTCTTGCATTTCACTCGCGATCAGTGGACGCTTCTTATCATAGGCCTGGTCGCCACAGCGGGCTACATGTTCGTCGGTTTTGTAGACGATTGGCATAAAGTTTTCAGTAATGAGGGACTTTCAGAACGTTCAAAATTTGTTGGATTACTGCTGATGTCTGTAGCAGCGGCCCTCCTGTATTTCTTCCTCACGGATAATGGTAAACAATCATATTCACCCTATATTGACCTTCCTATTATTGGACCACTGCTGTGCCCTGGTCGGCACGATCAACTCACTTATTGCAAAAACATTGCTACCTTTGGACAAACTGCTTATTTTGTATGGCTACTTCTACTTATTCCACTGATGAGCGTTATCGGTACAGTTACTGCGCTTTCAGTCGACTTTAGCGATGGCATCGACGGGCTGGCAGGTGGACTGGTGTTCAGCACGGCTTTAGCCTTAGGCATCATCGTCACGGGCAACTTTGATCCTGTCCACCATCCTGAGGGCCTCGTACTGGAAATTATGTCTCTCCTGTGTGCCAGTAGTGTTCTGGGCTTTCTACCGTTGAACTGGCCATCGTCCTGGGCCGCCCGGCGCGGTATGGCTAAGCGAAGAGCAAAGATTTATATGGGAGATAGTGGTGCTCTGGGCCTCGGCGGCATCTTGGCGATGATTGCCATTTTCTCGAGACAGGAAAGTTCACTGCTATTGATTGGTTGCGCATTTGTGCTGGAAGGCCTCTCAGCATTGATGTCCGCGAAGGTATTGACTCCCTTCTTCCGCAAGCGGTTGCTCATGTTACGCTATGCCAGTACACCCGTTCCCGTTCATCACACGGAGTTTCCAAAGCCATTTTTGGCCACACCGCTTCACCATCATTTTGATTTGATCGGCTGGGATCGCCGGAGGTTAGTCTATGGCGCCTGGGCGCTGGGAGCATGTTTCGCGGCGTTGGGTGTGATAGTCGGTAAAGCTCCTGAAACCTGGGAACGTTACCTGGTTCGTATTTTAGTGCTGATCCTTGCCTGGCTTGTCTGGTCAAGCGGCTCATGGACCCGCCGTTACTTCGTGGGCAAACATCCTGCTGAACGTACGCGGCGACGTAGACTCGCCCTCTATTACGGTTACCCTTATCAGGTCATGGGATTGCGCCTGTACCACCTGGTGGAACTCATTGAAGCGAGCGAAGATGTGATAGAGACTCCAGCAGAGGAGCTTGCGCTCTGGCAGCGTATGAACATCTATGATGCACGAGCAATGCTTGGCCTCTATTGTTACCGGGCCGGATACTTTCCAGCAGCGCTGGTACAATGGACACGTATTCCAACAGAAAACCGAGCTCTTCGGCCGGAGATTGAGCGACTGCGTGTTGAGGTTGAGAACCGCATCGCTTTAGAAAAACAGGAAACACAACCCATGAGGCTCGATCAGATTATGCGTCCCACGCCGGTAATTTCCGGCAACTTACCGCCAGCCGACTTGCCAAACCCTCACGAGCCTATCCGTATGGAAGAAACAATGGACGGTCTTGGAAGTTGGACGAAAACTCCTTCAAATGCTTCATACGATGATAATGACGATGAGGATCATCACGCGACATCACCGCTGCATAGTGAAGCAGTACACATTCCTGACGTCAATGGCGATAGCGAGGCCAGTAATGCATCTATTTATCACGTAAATCATCCAGTTGAAAGAAACTGGCTTACTCGCTTTCTCCACTTAGCAGTAAGGCAAAGGTGATAGGGACAGTAGCTTCGGAAGAGAAAAGAAGTAGCTCACGATTTTCACCATTAATCCAGTCCATATTGCCTGGAAAGCTGCTCATAGATTTCATCCAGATCATGCTCTTTGACGAGCAAATCGACACGATCCTGCATATCTTTACGAGCTGGATGCCCCAAACGCTGGTCAAGCGCAAGCGCCTGTACCCAATACTCAAGAGCATGGCGATATTGCTCCTGTACCTGACTCAGCGCTCCCTGGCGGTGCAAGGTAGCGCACCGCTCCGCGGGGGTATCGAGCTCATCGGCAATGCTAAAGGCACGTTGATAGGAGCGTTCGGCTTCAGTATAGCGATGTAAGACCACAGCCACATCGCCCAATCCTCGCAGGGCACGCCCTTCGATCTGACGCGCACCCTGTTCTTGTCCAATGGCAAGCGCCTGTTCATAGTATTCTTTTGCCTCTAAGTGCTCACCTTCATCAAACGAGATGGCACCCAGACAATTCATGACGCGAGCCTGATCCACCCTGTCACCTAAGCTGCTGAAAATGGCGAGCGCATCTTCATAGTACTCACGAGCATCCCCGTAATGGTGGCGTTCCCTTGCGATATCGCCCATCGCACGCAACGCCCACCCTTCACCGCGGCGGATATGCTGTTCACGAAAGATGGCGATGGCTTTGCTACAGGTCTGTTCCGCCAGGTCAAGCTTGCATTGATCGGTATACACAACACTTTGGTCAGCAAGCACCCAGGCCTGCCCTGTACGAAGCCCAAGCGCATTGAACAGACGAAGGGCCTCTTCATAATCGGCGAGGGCCTTATTGTAGCGTCCCAACGCCTCATAGACGATCCCTCGATCTCGCAAGGTCGAGGCAACACCATCATCGTCGTTAAGGTGACGAAAACTGGCTAACGCCAGATCAAAATGTCCCAGGGCATCATAATACGAACCTACACCACGGCTCACCTCACCGGTAACCATCTGCATCCACGCCTCCCCTTTGGGGTCACCGGCCTCGCGGAAGATATGAAGGGCATCCTGTGCATAAAGCCCAGCCTGCTGGAAATGTCCTTCTTCACGAAAGAGCATGGCTAACTCGTAGAGAGCCCAGCCCGTCTCATCGCGATCATGCTGTTCGCGATGCAGGGCAAGGCTGCGGGTAAGACAGCCGACGGCCTCGGCATATTGACCAAGCTGACGCAGGATCGCGCCGATACAACACTGAATCTGACCTTCAAGGGTTTTATTCCCCAAGCGCAACGCATGGACCTCGGCGCGGCGCAGCATAGAGAGCAATGCGGGAGCGTGGCCACGACCATCCATGGCCCAGGAGGCATGGACCGCTAGCTGAATCGCTTCTTGCAGATCCTGGGGCTCTCCAGCTCCCTCTAAATGTTCATAGGCGGCAAACCATTCCTCCGGACTTGGCTGTGGCTGGTTGCGATAATAGGCTGCGACGACCCGATGCACACGACGGCGCTCTTCCAGGGGCAGGTACAGCAGGGCAAAATTGCGTATTTGCGGATGGATGGTGTAGACACGCCCATCAAACTGCATGAATGACGCCTGCACTAACTCGTCGCGTGCCGCGCGCCAGTTTTGGGAAAGCTCAAGCTGGATGTCTTCAAGAGTGGGTCCAGAAGACTGGTTTTCCGGGGCAACGAGCATGATGATCTGCTCACGGCTAAACGGCAAGCGAAAGGCGGCCAGATAGGACAAAAGCAAGCGCGTTAGCGGTGTTAAACGCCGGTAGGCGACATCCAGGACAGCGGAGATACCCGCCAGTTGTGAGACGCGCAATTCATCGCACACCTCTTCTAAGGAGCGAGTAGCAGCTTCCGGTGTATATACTTTGCCGTCGATGGAACGCGCCGCACCAAAAATAAGCTCTGCTCCCAGAGGATACCCTTCGAGCAGGGTACAGATCTCTCGCAAGACCTGTTGCTGCTTTGGGTCATGCATGTGAATACGCTGATCCAGGCTAATGAGCTTGAGCAGGTCTTCATCGGCCATTTTGCTGACGCCATACTCATACCAGCGGTAGGGCGCACCCTCTACGACCGCTAGAGCGTCAGGATTGGAGCGAGAAGAGATGAGAACCACCACTTCCTGGGGCAGGGCACTAAAAAAGCGATGCCACAATTCTAACTGGCTGTGTTCTTTCACCTCTTCAAAGCTATCGAGAAACAGCAAACAAGGCAAATCGCGAGATGCGCGTGAACGAAGCGCGCTGAGGACGAGCTCTTGACGATAGCGATGATCTTCGGGATGCAGGGTCTTCGTCGAGACATGCAATTGGTGGGCGATATCCATGAGCGCTTCATGGAACAGCTTCCCCCCTTGTAAGGAAAGAGCGATGGTGCCACCCGTAAACTTTTCGCGATTGCGTTGTATCGCTTCACATGCCAGGGCACTCTTTCCGATGCCTGCCGGACCGGTCAAAGCGATATGATGCGTTCCGGGACGTAATGTGCTGTGTTCGCTCGAAGGCTGTACCTGCCCTTCACCTCGGGCAACAACCGCGAGGAGGGCACCAAGGTCGCGCAGTTCCTGCTCACGTCCCACAAAGGTTGTTGGCGCTCCCGGATACACCAGCGGATGATCATGGTCTTCGGGCGCATCCCTGCCAGCAATCAGCGCAACAGGCCCTTCCTGTCGTCCTTCCGGAACATGGCGATAGAGCACGGGAACAAACCATCCCTGGTGATTATGCTTGGGCAGCATGGCATGGCGAGCACGGGAAAGGGCCTCTTCCAGAGTACGCCCCTGTGCTAAGGCCTCATAAAAATGGAACATAAAGGTCGGACTGATATCATCCTGGATCGAGAAGGGCATGGCAACAACGGCAGGCACTTGCGCCATCACCAGTGATGTTGCCAACGTGGCATCGAAGGAGACACTGCGGTGCTGATGTCGTGAGCTCTCCCCCGGCATAGCAGCCGTCTCGCAGGCAGACAACACGACCAGGCGAACATCGCTGCTCATAAAGAGTTCGCGCAACGATTGGGTATCGATGTAGCTGTTTCCACCCTCCTCATTGCAGAAGCTCAGGTAGGTCTGTGGCTTCACCCGGCTCAGTGGTGCCTGGCAATCCACACACTTGCTCTCTTCAGCATCGTTGAGTTTCTGACAATCTTCATCGGGGCAGAGACGACCAAAAGCGCCGTGCCCATCAAAGTGGATGGCATAACATGGGAGGACTGTCTCGTTGTCATCAAGGAGGCCAGCACCGCCGTGCGAACTGAGATACGTCACCAGATCATCGAAGGTCACCTGGTCTAAGCGGTCGAGCCAGAGCTGTCCTTTTTCAATCGGACCAGCTAACGCCCGCCGCATAGCTTCATAGCTCCGCTCTGTCTCCAAGGGAGTACAATTTCTGGGAGTGGCGCTGATGTAGAGCATGCGCATTGGCGGTTGGACGGGCAGATCACAGCCGAGGGTCTCCCCAGGTCGAAGGAGCGCACGAGTAAGCGAGAAGACGCCCGAGGCGAGCAGAAAGTGTTCACCATTGTGGAGCAGTTCCCAGGGATAGCGCGCAAATTCGTCACAGTCCGGGGCAAAACTAAAGGTCAAAGCAACCGTCCCACGACGGCGGAGGGTTCGCTGAATCACGCTGCGTAACATGGCTTGAACGGATTGCTCCGAAAGTTCGCGGCGGCTTGTGCCAGGGGTTTCAGAGCCGCACAATGCTAAAAAAAGACGATAGCCTATGTCGCGCAGATCGGGGATGCTATTATTGAACTTGTTCAGTTTTTTGTGTAGGGCGTTCAGTTGTCTCCCTGTATAAGGAGGAACAAAACTTCCGCTCACTGCACACCCAGACCAGTTCTCCCTCACTTGCAACTCAAAGGCGCCATTCTCACGCCTGCGAAAGAGTAGGTGTAATGTCTCTCCCATATGCCTGCTTTTCTCGCGTTCTGTACATCAGTGCTAGAGTTTTAGAGGTTCTAAACGTACAGCAAGTATAAGTAACCACTGCAAGTATATCACAATTTTCTTGTTTAGTTATTTAATGAGGGATAAACTGCGCCAGACACCTTTCACTACACCGGCGGATCACTCGCCCCAGTATAATTCTACTTTGCCGAAACGGACTGTATCTCCTACCTGGACGCCTGCTTCCTCAAGAGCTTTTGTGATGCCCATTCTTCTCAATGTCACTTGCAAACGATCCATACCCTCCTCATTTTCAGGGTCGGTCATACTGACTGCGCGCTCCACCCGCTTCCCACGTACAACGTACACATCGTTTTCCTTTGAGATGGTAAATGCATCTTCGGGTTGGGGGCGCAGTATCGTGCCTGGCGCTTCAGCATTGACAGCTGCCGAAGACCTCTCCAAATCCTCTTGCCGCAGTTCTTGCAGTCGTTTAGCAGTAAACTGCATAAGTTCATCTGTTCCCTGGTGCGATGCTGCGGAGATTGCAAAAACAGGGTAGCCCGCCTTTTCAGCCTGCGCCTGCAGCGCAGGCCAGCGCTCCTGAGCTTCTGGTAGATCTATTTTATTCAGGACGACAATTTGCGGACGGCTGGCCAATTGTTCATCGTATTCACGCAGTTCCTGGTTGATGGTTTGAAAGTCTTGCCACGGATCACGCTCAAACGATGCACCATCGAGTATATGTATCAATAGACGAGTCCGTTGCACATGGCGGAGGAATTCGTGTCCGAGGCCAACTCCTTGCGCTGCGCCTTCGATCAAGCCGGGAATATCGGCAAGCACGAAGCCAAATTCATCCCCGCTGCCGGGTTGACCCACAGCTACCACACCAAGATTCGGTGAGAGTGTGGTAAAGGGGTAGTCAGCTATCTTTGGACGGGCGGCCGTAACCACCGAGAGGAGGGTTGATTTACCAGCGTTCGGATAGCCAACCAGTCCGACATCAGCTATCAGGCGTAGTTCAAGCTGTATCCATCGTTCCTCGCCCGGTTCACCCTTCTGAGCTTCTTGCGGCGCCTGGTGCGTTGATGTAGCAAAGTGGACGTTTCCGAGGCCGCCACGCCCACCACGTGCCACCATTACGCGTTGCCCATCTTCTACGAGATCCGCGATCAATTCATTGGTTTCAGCGTCGCGAATGATGGTACCACGGGGTACAGGCAGAATGATATCCTCACCTTTGGCCCCATGCATTTTCTGGCGGAGACCTGGGCCACCTGCCCCAGCCTTAAAATGCTGGCGATAGCGGTAATCGATCAGTGTATTCAAGTTCGTAGTAGCTTCAAGGTACACGCTGCCGCCTCGACCACCATCTCCCCCGTCTGGCCCACCAAGGGGCGCGAACTTTTCACGACGAAAATGGCGAGAGCCGTTTCCACCATCACCTGCTTTGACAAATATTTTTGTATGATCGTAAAACATGAATTACCCTGCCAATAATTTATATACATAAGGAATCACTTTCTTCACAGCGAAATGGAGTATATCATATTACAGAGTGGGGCGCTACACAAACTGATTGAGGATTTGTAGGGGTCCCGACATAAAAACCCCTCAAAATTCCGCTAAGGGGGAACAAGCAATGAAAAGGTCCTGTGGAAACAGATGGGTCTGGCTGAAAGGGGAGTATCGTGAAGAGGTTCTGAGTAGAATCACCTCTGTGGATACACAAGACCCGTAAAGAGTAGGGCTAGACAAGGTGATGCTCCAGCGCGTAGCGAGTGGCGGCGGCTCTTGAGGAGACCTGAATCTTGCGATAGATGGAGGTCAGGTGATTGTTGACGGGGCGGGGACTGATCACTAACTGCTCAGCAATTTGTGCGTCGGTCCATCCCTGCGAAAGCCTCCGCAATACCTCTACTGCACGGGGAGTCAGGTCATCAGGAGAGGTGGGGAGAGGAGTCGCTGGAAAGGTTGGGTCGATGATGATCCTGCTGGTGTTGATACGGGGCTCTCGTTGATCCCTATGCCGCCAGAGCTTGTTCCGCTGTCATGCTGCGGCCCTCGGCCATGGCTTCGGCAAAGGCCTTTTCCCCCAGTTGCACTCGGACGGCAGCTACCGCCTGTTCATAGATGGGACGATCGATGGGCGGCAAGGGCGTCCTCAGAGCTTCACGCAGAGCTTCAGCCGTTCCCAAGAGCCGCGCCGCCCAGGTGAACTCCCCCTGTGCCGCGGCCACATCCGCCAATCCTTCCAGGCACGAAGGGATCAGCCCCTTGGAGTCCCCGCCTCTCGCTGCTATTGCTAGACTCTCCTCATAGAGAGCGCGTGCTGCCACATTGTCACCCTGGTGAACCTCCACCCGAGCTCTATGGAAGAGCGAGTCGGCAGTGTGCTCCCTATTTCCCATCTCTCTGTTGATCGCCAAACTCTTCTCTAAAAGTCGGCGTGCCGTGGCAATGTCACCCTGACTGAGAGCGAGCTTCCCAGAGAGAGAGAGAAGGAGCTCCCACTTGCTTCCTTGTCGCCCACCTCCTGAGAGAGGGCGAGACTTTCCTCCAGCAGAGCGCGTATGGTCGTCGGATCGCCCTGGAAATCAAAGAGCGCCGATGCCAACGCCCAGAGCGCATGGGCCATACCCGCCTTGTTCCCTACCTCCCTGTGGAATGCCAGGCTCTCCTCAAGGAAGGCACGCGCTTCTGCAAACTCGCCTTGAGCAAGGGCCAGCAACCCCATGTTGTGGAGTGACGAGGCGGCGCCCTCCTTGTC